>Ga0209480_10000603_pt1 | contig 28839 bp, 25 predicted proteins | sample JI61114C2DNA_FD_187501 | JGI IMG/M metagenome (GOLD analysis project Ga0209480, IMG submission 187501) | Wastewater effluent complex algal communities from Wisconsin, to seasonally profile nutrient transformation and Carbon sequestration -... | ecosystem: Engineered > WWTP > Effluent > Algae... | reverse complement strand
CAAGTCGGAACGCTCGAACGCGCTGAACCTCGCCCGTGCCAAGGCCAAGGAAGCCTTCGCCAGCGAAGACGCGCAGACCCAGATGGTTGCGATGAAGTCGGTCAAGAAGGTCGAAGGCGACATCGTGCGCGGCGCGATCATCGCCGGCGAAAAGCGCATCGATGGCCGCTCCACCACGCAGGTCCGTCCGATCGAAGCGATGGTCGGCTTCCTGCCGCGCACCCACGGTTCGGCGCTGTTCACCCGCGGTGAAACGCAGGCGATCTGCACCACCACGCTGGGCACCCGCGAAAGCGAGCAGATGATCGACGGGCTGGAAGGCCTGACCTATTCGAACTTCATGCTGCACTATAACTTCCCGCCCTATTCGGTCGGTGAAGTGGGCCGTTTCGGGGCGCCGTCGCGTCGTGACACCGGCCACGGCAAGCTCGCCTGGCGCGCCATGCAGGCCGTTCTGCCCAGCAAGGAAGACTTCCCCTACACGATCCGCGTTGTTTCGGACATCACCGAGTCCAACGGTTCGTCCTCGATGGCCACCGTTTGCGGTGGTTCGTTGTCGATGATGGACGCCGGCGTGCCGCTGACCCGCCCGGTTTCGGGTATCGCGATGGGGCTGATCCTCGAAGGCGACAAGTTCACCGTGCTGTCCGACATCCTGGGTGACGAAGATCACCTGGGTGACATGGACTTCAAGGTGGCTGGCACCAGCGAAGGCATCACCACGATGCAGATGGACATCAAGGTTGCCGGGATCACCCGCGAAATCTTCGAAGCCGCACTGCATCAGGCCAAGGACGGTCGCGCCCATATCCTGGGTGAAATGACCAAGGCTCTGGGCACCGCCCGGACCGAGCTGTCTGACTATGCGCCCCGGATCGAGACCATGCAGATCGACAAGTCGAAGATCCGCGAAGTCATCGGCACCGGCGGTAAGGTGATCCGCGAAATCGTCGCTGAAACCGGCGCCAAGGTCGACATCGATGACGAAGGCTTGATCAAGCTGTCGTCGTCCGATCCGGCCCAGATCGAAGCAGCTCGCGCCTGGATTCTCGGCATCGTCGAAGAAGCCGAAGTCGGCAAGATCTATGACGGCAAAGTTGTAACCATCGTTGATTTCGGCGCATTCGTGAACTTCATGGGCGGCAAGGACGGTCTGGTCCACGTCAGCGAAATGAAGAACGAGCGCGTTGAAAAGCCGACTGACGTGGTTTCCGAAGGTCAGGCCGTGAAGGTCAAGGTCCTCGAAATCGATCCGCGTGGAAAGGTTCGCCTTTCGATGCGCGTCGTCGATCAGGAAACCGGTGCCGAGCTGGAAGATACCCGTCCGGCCCGCGAACCGCGTGGCGATCGTCCGGGTGGTGATCGCGGCGATCGCCGTGGTCCGCGTTCGGGTGGCGGCGGCCGTGATGGCGGCCGTGACCGTGGTCCGCGCCGCGATGGCGGCGGTGATCGCGGCCCGCGCCGTGACGATGGTCCGGCACCGGATCACGTTCCGGCTTTCCTCAAGGGCGACGACTAAGTCTCAGCCTGAGAGCAAAAAAATGCAAAGGGGGTCGCCTAGGCGGCCCCCTTTTTGCTTGCGCTTTACCCGGCGAAAGCGGAATTCTGCGCCAAAGGAGACTTTCCAATGGCCCGCCAGTTTGCTTCGCCTGTGATCGCGCTTGGCGCGTTGTTGACCTCAACCGCAGCGCTCGCTTGTTCGGATATGGGCTGTGAGGGCGGGTTCAATCTGATCGGCAATCAGCAAAGTTGTCAGGGCCGGGCGATGTTGACCCCCGGCAATGACAGCCGGATCAACTTGCTGTTTCTGCTCAACGATCGTGGGGCACGCAGCACAGCTGGGATCACGCCGCCGCCTGGCGACGGTTATGACAGCCTCGGCACTGTGTTCTTCGATTGGCGCGGACTGCGGTCGACGCTTTATCCAACGAAGGAAGTTACGTGGGAACAGCGTGAAGCCGGCTATACCGGTTCGCGGTGCCAGAGCTTCGCAGCGGGAACCGCCGGGCTGACGGCGGCAATGGAAGCCAATCGCAGCTTACCGGCTGCGGAACGGACGGCGCTGCTCGCGGCCCGGGCCGGGGCGGAAGCGGTTTGCAAGACCGGCACCACCTATGAGCGGACGTCCAAGCCCAAGTCTGAGCAAGAGCCGCTGCCGGTTTATGGCCAATGGCCCGCCGTTTCGAGCGCTGCGGGCCGGGAATTTCTGGCTTATATGCAAGCCGCCGATGCTTTTTATGGGGAGGACTTCGAGACGGCCCGGCGGGGCTTTGCCGCCCTGTCAGGGGCAAGCGATCCGTGGGTCAAGGAAACCGCAGCCTACACCGTAGTGCGGGCCGAGTTCGCAGCAGCACAGGCTCCGGCGTTCAGCGAGTATGGCGATTTTGACAAAACGGACGGGATTGACCAGGCTGCGGTCAAGCGCGGAATGCAGGCGCTGTCGGCCTATCTTGGGGCCTATCCAAAGGGTCGCTACACGGCTTCGGCAGTCGGGCTGGTCCGGCGCGGGCTGTGGTTGATGGGGGACTATGCCCTGCTCGCCAAGACCTATGGCAAGCTGCTGGGAACGGTTGATCCGGCGCAGACCAGCGCGGTTGAGCTGATTCAGGAAATCGATAACAAGCTGCTGTTCAACCCAGCTGCCAAGGGCGCCGAACTGGACAGCGCGATGCTGCTGGGGGCGCAGGCGCTGGCGGCGATGCGCGACGAAAGCTATGGCACCGAAGCGGTCGGCAAGCCTGGCGTCACTGCCGCCGCGATCGATGCGCTGGGGCCCAAGCTGGCCGGCCATCCAGACCTATTCTCCTACCTGCAAGCGACCCATGCGTTCTACTATGCCCGTGACTATCGGCGCGTCTTGCAACTGATCCCCGATGATGCCCGGCGCACCAGCCACACCAACCTCAGCTTCAGCCGCCAGATGCTGCGCGGCATGGCGCTTGCGGCACTCAAGGACCGCAATGAGGCCGGGTTCTGGCAGGAACTGATCCCGAACGTGAAGGGCCTGTGGCAGCGGCCCCTGGCGGAACTGGGCTTGGCGATGAGCTGGGAGCGCAGTGGTAAGCTCGACGCGGTGTTTGCCGCCGGATCGCCTGTGACCGATCCATCGATCCGTTCCGGCTTGATCCACAATTCGGCTGGGCCAGCTTTGCTGCGGACAATCGTTCGCGCGCCGGTAAATACCCCGACCGAGCGCGATGCGGCGCTTTACACTCTGCTCACCGAGCAGCTGGTGCGCGGGCAATACGCCGCCTTTGGCAGCGACGTGAAGCTGCCGCTGGCCAAGCCTACCGGGCGGGCGATGATCTTTACCAGCGGCAAAGTCTCCGATGGTGGATACGCTTGCGCGCCAATCGCCGTAACCGTCGCGGCGCTGGCGAAGAACCCCAAGGACGTGGCGGGTCGGCTGTGTGTAGGGGACTTCTTCCGCCTGCATGGGCTCGACTACATGCATGGCCAATATGACCCGCGGCCAAAGCCGGATGAACTGGGCGGCTTTGCGGCAGGCTTTTCTGGCAAGCGCAACTTCCGCAGCGAATTCTATACCGCGATTGCCGCCGATCCCGCAGCCAAGCCGAACGACAGGGCCTATGCGCTTTACCGTGCCGTGATGTGCTATGCGCCGAGCGCCATGAACGACTGCGGCGGCGCGGACGTGTCCAAGAGCCAGCGCAAGGCCTGGTTCGATCAGCTTAAGCGCGATTACCCGCAAAGCCCTTGGGCCAAGAAGCTGCGCTATTACTGGTGAGAGCGGCGGGGCTTGCGTTGACACTGGTGCTGGCGGCCTGCGCGCCGGGTGCGGAGCGGCGGGTCGATGCTGCGGACTATGACGCCTTTTTCCTGTGGGCCGGGGTAAAGCCGCAACCAGTGCTGGACCGGGCCAAGACGCTGTATCTGCTGGCAGGCGAAGTGCGGCGCGATGGGGGTTATCATCCGCTGCGGGCGGTGCCGAAAATTGCGCAGGGCGAAGTCTGGCTGGTGGTCCGGGCGCAAAGCCTTGAATGGGCACCGGGGGTAGAGGCGCGGGTGCTAGCTGATTTGGCGCGTTGGCAAGCGGCCGGAAACCGGGTGACAGGTCTGCAGATTGATTTCGACTCCTCAACCAAGGGCCTTGATCATTATGCGCGTTTTCTCAAAGACGTGCGTGGGAAACTTGATCCCCGATTCAAGCTTTCTACAACAGGACTGATGGATTGGAGCGCCCATGCCGATCCTGCTGCATTGGCCGGCCTGACCGGGGTGGTCGATGAAGTGGTGGTGCAAAGTTATCAGGGCCGCGAAACGATCCCGGGGTACGAACGCTATCTGGCCAGACTGGCCCGGGTGCCGGTGCCGCATAAAGTGGCCCTGGTTCAAGGCGGGGTTTGGCGCGAGCCAGCCGCGTTGAAGAACGATCCGCTGTTTCGCGGCTATGTGGTGTTTCTGGTCAACCCGAACTGATCAGGCGGCGGCGTCCAGTTGCGGGGGCGCACAATCGTCTTTCGATGCCAGTTCGATCCGGTTTCTGCCATTCAGTTTAGCTCGGTACAGCGCCGTGTCCGCCGCCCGCAAAGCGGTGCGCGGATCACCGCAAGCGAATACGTCAGCTATCCCGGCTGAAAAGGTCACCTGACCAAATGGTTGATCGTTGGCGCGGTTGACCAGCCGACGATCGGCCAAAGCCTCTCGCAGGCTGTCCAGCTTAGCCTGCGCTTCGGCCAGGGTTTGTCCCCGGAACAGCATGACAAATTCCTCGCCGCCATGGCGGGCAACGTGGCAGCTATCGTTGGTGATCCGGGCAAGGCTGTCGGCCACCAGTTTGAGCACGCGGTCGCCGGCTTCATGCCCGTGGGTGTCGTTGATCCGCTTGAAGTGATCAATGTCACAGAAGGCAACGCATAGCACTTCGGTGCTGGCCCGGGCTAGGCGGTACGATTCTTCAAACAATGTCTCAAACGCCCGGCGATTCGGCAGGCCGGTCAGGTGGTCCTCCTCGGCGCTGCGGCGGGCTTCATCAAGCCGGCGGCGCAAGGCGCGGGTCTGGGCCTCGCTCCGCAGCATCTGCTTTTCGATTTCACGGGTGCGGCGCATCATCACTTTGGCGATTGAGGCGAGCTCTGAAATCACTTCGCCCGCCTTGGTCACCTGTTCCAGTTCGCCGACGTGCTCCTCGAGCGCGGAATGATACTGGCTGGTGGCGCTGTGGGCATCGTGGCTGGTTTTGGCGAATTCGTCGATCGAGCTTTCCAGCCGTTGCATCAAGTCCGCCAATTGCGAAACATCGTCGGCATTGGCCCCGCCCAGCGCTTCTTCAAGCCATTCGGCAGTCACTGGCAGGCGTTGCTGCAACTGACGGTCGATCGTGCGCACCACCTGGCTATCGGCGCCGCTCAGGTAGTTCCAAGCGATGATCAGTGTCTGTGCGTTTACCGGCAGTTTATGGGCGCCCAGAAAGGCACCGATTTCGCCTACCTGACGCTGCTGCGGCGTGGCCTGTCTCTCAGGTGCAGTCGAGGCGACCTTGGGGTCGGGACCATCGGCTGCAGGCCGAGACCCAAGTCCGAGCCAGCCGAGCAGTCCGCTATGCGAACGGACGAAATTGGGATCATGAGCAGTCATGCCATGGTTAACGGCATGACTGCGCAGATATTAAGGCCGGATCAGCGGATCAGCGGACCCGCGGCCCGCCGAACGGCAGCGGCGGGGGCGGGCGGCGATGGCCGCGCGGCAACTGCGCCTGATAGGCCCGGCCGCAATGATCTACGCAGTAAGGGAAGCCGGGGTTCACCTTTTCACCACAGAAGTGAAAGTCCGCTTCACCAGGGTGGCCCATCGGCCAACGGCAAATTCGGTCGTTCAATTCCAGCAGGCTGGTCTTGTCGGCCATTTCCGGACTGGGCTTGGCCGGAACCAGGCGGCGCGGCGGCGCGGGCGGGATCGGAGCCTGCTGATCGCCCGGGCCCTGACGCAGGAACCCGCCGGGGCCAACCGAAACGATGCGCGGGCCGGGAGGCGGGGTTGGGGCTGGCATGACGCCGCCGATCGGCGCCGCAGCAGGCGCTGCCGTAACCGGGCGAGCTGGCGCAGCGGCACGCGGAGCAGGCGCCGGACGGGGCGCAGCTTCGGCCCTCGCTGCCTTGGGTGCTGGCGCAGCGGCTTCTTTCTCGTTGGGCTTGACCGGGCTCGGCCGGGCTTTCAGCCCCAGCCGATGCGCCTTGCCGATCACGGCATTGCGGCTGACCCCGCCGAGGTCTTCGGCAATCTGGCTGGCGGTGGCGCCGCCTTCCCACATCTTGGTCAGCTTTTCGATCCGTTCGTCGGTCCAGCTCATGCGTAACTTTCCTCAGCGGCCTGGCGCCGCGTTCTTGCCATTGGTGCAGGCTGCGGATAGTCGCCGTAGCATGGCCAATCAACCTTTTCCCACCCCTGAAAACCCAATCAGCCCCGCTTCCAACAATGGTGCGGGGCCAGCCAGCTTTCCGGCGCAGGGGGTGCCCCATTTCACCGGATTGAACCGGCTGGGGCTGTGGACCCTCTATATGAAGGAGGTCCGCCGTTTTTTCAAGGTCCAGACGCAGACGATCTGGGCCCCGGCGATGACCACCTTGCTGTTTTTGGTGATATTCAGTGTGGCGATGGGCCGGTCAGAGCGGCTGATTCTGGGGGTCAATTTTGCCACTTTCGTCGCGCCGGGACTGATCGTGATGGGGATGATGCAGAACGCCTTTGCCAATTCCAGCTTCAGTTTCCTAGCCGGCAAGATTCAGGGCACGATCATTGACTATCTGATGCCGCCGCTGTCCGAAGGCGAACTGATGCTCGGCCTGATCGGTGCGGCGGTGACGCGCGCGGTGATGGTTGGCCTCGCGGTTTATGCCGCGATGCTGCTTTGGCCGGGCGTACATCTGACGCTGGCGCACCCTTGGGCAGTGGCCTGGTTCGGGCTGATGGGATCGGTGATGCTGGCGCTGGCAGGCCTGCTGGTTTCGCAATGGGCCGAAAAATTCGACCATCTGGCTGCCGCCACCAATTTTGTGATCGCCCCGCTCTCGCTGCTGTCGGGCACTTTCTATGTGATCGACAATCTTTCACCTCTGTTCCAGTCCATCAGCCGTCTCAACCCGTTTTTCTACGTCATCTCCGGCTTCCGCTTCGGCTTTCTGGGGCAGAGCGATATCGGCAGCACCAATCAAGCCGTGCTGAACGGCGCGGTCGGGCTCGGCGTGCTCAATCTGGTGCTGGGGGTGGGGCTCTATTTCCTGCTGCGCAGCGGCTGGAAGCTGAAGAGCTAAGCGGTGCGTGGGAGCTGTTGGGGGCTAACGCTCCTGCCATCCCAGCTCACTGTTCAGGCTAGGTTTAGCGCTTTCTCCATAGGCTCTTGGTCTATCTGCCAAGACTGACCTTGGCAGTACCGCAGACTGTTTGCCCGTCGTGTCGGCATGCGTGAATTGGGGGAGCTATGATGAAACTGTTTCGGCTTGGTTTGATCAGCTTTCTTGGAGCGGTAATGTTTTGGCCGATCGCGGCCACTGCGCAAACATTTGTGTGCCCAAGCGGACCTGGTCCGGGTGAGCGCCAGGTTGGCGTGACAGGCGGTTCGGGCGGCGTCGCCGTAATTCCGATTTGCGCCTCTAATGGCGAAGAGGACTCGTCCGATTACGAGCGCGTCGAACCCCGCGGGCCGGAATGGGACACCCGCTGGGGCGCCATCGCCAGAGGCAAGGCTGGCGGATGGGGTGCCGTGGGCGATATGCTCAGCGAGAAAAGCGCGGCGGCGGCTGCCCTAAAGCAATGCAAGGCCACCGCGTCGACCAAGGTTGCTGACTGCAAAGTGACGATTACATATTACAATCAATGCGTTGTCTATGTGTGGGGTTCTGCCGGCGGCGTCTCTTCGTCAGCTATCGATATTCCAACTGCGAACGAGCGGGCGATGGCACGTTGCCGTGAGACATCAAGCGATTGTGAACTGCTCTATAGCAACTGCAGTTATGGGCGGCAGATCAACTGATCCGGCCAAACAAAGTGTCCCGACACTGACTTGTTCAGGTCAATCTGGGACAAATCGAGCCGCTTAGTGCGTCATGCTCCGCCGCAATGGGTAGCGGCCACCGTCGAAGTCTTCGAACAGTTCGGGCAGGCCGGGATGATCGACCGGGCCGCTATCGGCGTCGCCCAGCAGGTTCTGCTGGCTGACATAGGCGATGTAGCTGGAATCACCGTTTTCGGCGAGCAGGTGGTAAAACGGCTGTTCGCGGCTGGGGCGAACTTCCTTGGGGATCGATTCGTACCATTCTTCCGAATTGGCGAAGACCGGATCGATATCGTAAACCACGCCGCGAAAATCGAACAGTTTGTGTCGCACGACATCGCCGATGCCGAACCGGGCACGGGCTCGGCGCGGCGCATCGATATCGCGGCCAGCCTGCGGAGAAAAGAACGATGCACGGTCCATATTCGGCAATATAGGCGTTTGCGGCGGCGAAACAACGCCCTGTCGCCGCTGGTCCCCCGAATTTGCCGCGCAAAGGGCGCTCAAAGGGCTTGGCAAGCGCCGCGCCATCGGCTAACCGCGCGGCTCTTCGACCGGTCCAGCCCTTCGCGGGGCGCCGATCACTTCTGCGGAGAGGTGGCAGAGAGGTCGAATGCGCTGCACTCGAAATGCAGTGTACGGGTAACCGTACCGTGGGTTCGAATCCCACCCTCTCCGCCAGTTTGGAACAGAAATGGGCACCAAATTCCCTTGGGCCCCTGTTCCGGCATTTTTGCCGATTGCGGCGAGGGTTTGCAGTAGGCTTCCCTTCGATCCCATGATTCTAACCTCGCCTTCGCTTACCTCGACGCGCTGGGCGAGTGCGCGCAGGTGGTCGCGGCGATAGCCTCCACCGTTCAGGCGCATCCGCTGGCGGGCAGTCTGGGCGAAGGCTTCCAGTATAGCGGGGGTGATGCTGCGGTTGGTCGCGCTGTTGAGCAGTGCGCTGGCGCGATCCGCATCGGTCCGGGCCTGATCGCGCGTGGCCTTAAGCGTCGCGATTCGGTCTTTCAGGTCGGCGTCGTCCAGATCGGCAACGCCGGCTTCAATGGCATCATAGAGACGCTTGAGCCGCTGATCGGCCTCGGTGGCGCGTTTGTTGAGTTCGGCGATGTGTGTCCGCCGCTCAGCCCCCCTGGCCTGCCTGCGATCGAGAACGGTCGCCAGGATCGTTTCCAGCCTCTCTGGAGCGAGTAGACGCTTCTCAAGGTGATCGACCACCAGATCATCGAGCTTGGCCATCGGCACTGTCATTCCGGAACAGGCGGTTGCGCCCTGCCGGGCCTTCATCGAGCAGGTGTAATAGCGATATCGCCCACCCTTGCCGGTTCGGATGGTCATCGCGCCGCCGCATTTGGCGCAATGGATCAGGCCAGTAAGCAGCGTCGGCCCGCTGACCACGCGAGCAGGCATTACCTTGGGGTTGCGCGCTTTGAGCAGCTTTTGCACAGCATCGAACTGCATCTGGTCGATGATGGATGGCACCGGAACTATCACCACCTCATCAGCGGGTTTCAGTTGCTTGGTCTTGCTGCGCTTATTGAACTCATGTTCGCCCATATAAGTGCGGCGGGTCAGGATGCGATGGACCTGGCCGATGCCCCAGCGTCCGCCGTCGCGCGTGCGGATGCCGTTGCGGTTTAGATGATCGGCGATGGATTTGACACCCATCTGGCCCTTCTCGCCATCGCCTTGCAGTGCGAGGCGGTAGATCAACCGGATCGTATCCGCGTGAAGCGGGTCAACCTCCAGCCTCTTCTTGACCTTGGCCCCGCGCTGCTCGGCGGCCACCACACGATAGCCAATGGGCGGCAGCGACCCGTTCCAGAACCCCTGCCGCGCGTTCTCCTTCAAGGCCCGGATAACGTGCTTGGCATTTTCCTTCGACTGATATTCGTCAAACAGCGCCATGATCTGCCGCATCATGACATGCATGGGATCATCGCCCATCTCCTGGGTGATGGAGACAAGCCGGACACCATTCTTGGCGAGCTTGCGGACGTAAAACTCCAGTTCGAAATGGTCACGGAAGAAGCGGCTGAACGAATGGACCACAAGCACATCAAACGGCGCGGGCTTCGACGTGCCCGCTTCGATCATCCGCTGGAACTCCGGTCTGCGGTCATTGGTTGCCGAAGCGCCGGGTTCAACGAATGTATCGACCAGCTGATAGCCCCGCGTCAGGCAGTAGGCCTCGCCTTGCCGCTTCTGGTCGGGGATAGAAACGTCATGCTCCGCCTGCCGTGCTGTCGAGACGCGCAGATACAAGGCTGCGCGGGTCGCAATTGAGGGTGGGCTGGCGGTCATGATCCTTCTCCTGCGGGGGTGGACAAATTGTACCCCAGTCGGATTCCCGAACCAACAGGATATGGACCGGTCAGGCACAATCTCACAGCAGCTCGTCGAACAGGTCGCCGAACCAGCGTTCGAAAAGCGCCACCTCGTCTGATGTGACCGGCACACGATCAGGCCAGTCATCGGTGACAGTCCAGGTCGAGAGATCATAGCGCGGCGGGCGACCGGCATAAGGCCAAGGATAGCCAAGCAGCAGTTCGAGTTGCTGCGATGCGCTGAGGGGGTCTTTTGGCCGGGGTTTTGCCATGCACACAATGTCGCAGAATCCCGCAATTCCGGACATCGCCGCTTCTGCGACCTACTACACCCCGCAGCCAAACGTAGACAAACAGGTTGCCGGGAAGAGAGGGCAACTGGGGAAAGCTGGCGGCGGAACGGCTGTAGGTGAGGAAATTAGGGCATTTGGGAGGGCGAGATAAAAGGGGTGCCAGCACACACGATTTACGTGACTGAGAAGATTGAGAAAACTTGTATGGCACTGGAATGCCGGTGCCATACGGGCGCGCTAAATCTGGCGGAAATCCAGCGCTGCACTGTCTGGCACCACTGCAATCCCTTTTAGCGCGGCTCGCAGGGGGCGCACTCGCTCCACCCGAACTTTCGGAGGCTGCTGGCCCGCTGGGTGACAAGCCGATGCCAGGAAGCCGCCCCCCTTTCCGGCCAGCCTCAAAACATGCGTTCGATCCGCAAAAACAGAAGGTGCCATACGCTCCCGGTGCAGAAAACCGCCATAAACTGACAGTCCGTATGGCACTGCCCGCCCGGTGCCATACGAAATTCCGCAATTTAACCAACCACATAAGGGTCAGGTGCTGGCACTCCTTTTATCTTGCCTTCATACGGGACCGTACTTTTCCGCAGTTTTACGCTATCGTGTTCTCTCGTCTGTGGCGCGTTTCACATTCCAATGCAGCTTGCTCTCGATCATCAGCATTTTCGCATATGTAAAATGCCATCAACAATGACATCGACGTAATTGCTTGAAGGGGCCCAGTCATATTCACTGACCGTAATCGCCATATGTGCAATACCTGTCAGGGCACATATCAGCGCCTCAGCTTGCATACGACAATCTAGGCTTGTCTCGAGAGCATCAGCGATGAGTGGTGCAAATCGAAGATAAGATGGCACAACATCGGACTGATCGATGAACATGCGATCATCAACGCTATCGCGCCTGTTCCCCGTCAGCACCAATGGCACAGATTTGAGGTTGTGATTTAAGGAGTGTTGGGGCTTCGTCGTAGTGACGAAGGAACGAAGATGAAGCCCCAACACTCCTTAAAAAAATCGCCGATGAAGGCCCCTGCCGAGCGGGTGGTGAAGGACATCCGGCGGCAGACCCGTCGGCACTTCTCGGCCGAAGACAAGATCAGGATCGTGCTGGATGGCCTGCGCGGCGAGGACAGCATTGCCGAGCTGTGCCGCAAGGAAGGCATCGCCCAAAGCCTGTATTACACCTGGTCGAAGGAGTTCATGGAAGCGGGCAAGCGTCGCCTGGCTGGCGACACTGCCCGTGCCGCAACCACCGGCGAGGTGCAGGACCTGCGCCGCGAAGCCCGTGCCCTGAAGGAATGCGTTGCCGACCTGACGCTCGAAAACCGTCTGCTCAAAAAAAGTATGATCGCGGATGGGGGCGACGACGAATGAGGTATCCAGCATCGGAGAAGCTCGAGATCATCCGGATCGTCGAGCAATCGCACCTACCAGCCAAGCACACGTTGGACGAGCTCGGCATTGCCCGTCGGACCTTCTACCGCTGGTACGACCGGTTCCTCGAAGGCGGCCCGGAGGCGCTGGAGGATCGGCCATCGACACCGAGCCGGGTGTGGAACCGGATCCCGCCTGACATCCATGATCAGATCATCGAGCTGGCGCTGGGGCAGTCCGAGCTAAGCCCCCGGGAACTGGCGGTGCGTTTTACCGATGAGAGGCGCTACTTCGTGTCGGAAGCCACGGTTTACCGTCTGTTGAAGGCCCACGATCTGATCACCAGCCCGGCCTATGTCGTGATCAAGGCCGCCGATCAGTTCCACACCAAGACCACGCGGGTAAACGAGATGTGGCAGACTGATTTTACCTACTTCAAGATCATCGGGTGGGGCTGGATGTACCTGTCGACCGTGCTCGACGACTTCTCGCGCTACATTATCGCCTGGAAACTGTGCACCAACATGCGCGCCGAGGATGTGACCGACACGCTCGACCTGGCCCTTGGCGCATCGGGCTGCGACAGCGCCACGGTGCTGCACAAGCCCAGGCTGTTGTCGGATAATGGCCCCAGCTACATCGCCGGCGAATTGGCTGAATACATTGAGGCCCGGAAGATGAGCCACGTGCGCGGTGCCCCGATGCACCCGCAAACCCAGGGCAAGATCGAGCGCTGGCACCAAACCCTGAAAAACCGCATCCTGCTGGAAAACTACTTTTTGCCCGGCGACCTCGAAGCCCAAATCGAGGCCTTCGTCGAGTACTACAACCACCAGCGTTACCACGAGAGCCTGAACAACGTGACGCCCGCCGATGCCTACTTCGGCAGGGCTCCAGCCATCATCAAACAGCGCGAAAGGATCAAGCGACAGACCATCGAACATCGGCGCTTGCAACACCGCAAGCTCGCCGCCTAACATCAACCCCCAGACGAGGTCCGCACTCCGCTAATTTACGCCGCGAGTTGTGCCGAATGTTCTGACGACGGACACCCATCGCGTCCGGGGCCAGCTACAGGCCGAGGAAGTCCGCCAGCTCCTCGTAATTGTTCTGCCAAAGGCTCCCGCCGAGTGGGTCACGCTGGTGAAAAGAGCGAAAGCCGATCAATTGCTGCATCTGCGGTGACATCTTGCGAACGGCTTCAATCGGGACAGTGAAGGGATAGGCCTCCTCGGGCACAAGAAATCCGGGGTTGTAAGGGACGGCAAGCACCCGCCGCTTAAAGTCCGCCGTCACATTGGCGCCGCCGCCGTGAACCACCTTGCCGCCATAAAACAGCGCTGACCCTGCCTTGAGCGTAGCGGGAATTGTCATTTCCGGTGTGTAAGGCCGGTCGAAATCCCACTTGTGGCTGCCCGGAATTACTCGGGTCGCGCCGGCCTCTTCGCTGACGTCGTAGAGGGCAAGGATCATGTTCACCATCACTTCGGGCGCATCGGGCCCGTAGCGGAAGAACACCGGGTAATTGCCCATATCACGGTGAAGCATCTGCGCCTGCTCACCGGGATGGATTTCGATCACCTGACAGGTGTTCAACCAGAAGGTCTCACTGACTCCGGCAAACATCGCAGCGACATATTCCAAGATTGTCTCGTTGGCGAACAACGCATCCTGGAGTGAAGGGCAATAGGTGACGACGTTAGTGAGTCGCTTGGTCCGCTCGCCGTGGAACGCCTTCATCATCTCGTCTTCGTGGGTGGAACCGGTGTGCAGCGTCTCAAGCCGCGGATCGAGCAGGGCATTCACTTCATCAAGCTGCTGCTGGTTCAGTATGCCTTCGATAATGACACCGCCGTCTTCATCAAGGATCTTCATGAGGTCCGTTACCGGCACGCCAAACGGTACCGAACGAAGCCTTGTTGCAACCTGCTCCTCAACATCCAGCATAACCCCTCCTCCAATCGTTTTTGTCTCCCTACATGAGAATAACCGATAATTATCGTTTATCAAGTGCGATTTCGCGGCGCTACCCAGCCACGGACTAAAGGGCGGTGGCTGCTTCCTTGCATCTGGCCTCTCCGCTATGCCGATCATTATCGATTCGGACGCCTTCCACTCGTAAGCTGGCTATTGAATCCGGATGGATGGATTAGGCGAGGGAGGTTCTGACCTTCACGCCAAGCGCCTGAATGCGCTGCATATACGCTGCGGGAGGCTGCAATTGGTCAGTCGTCCACACGCCAGGGCCGATTGCCGGGCCTCCCTCCAACCCAAGCATTCGCTCAACAGTCACAAGCAGACTGACAGAGGTCATCGAGGCGGCGGTATGAGGCAAAACCAGCGTCCGTCTGGCCACCGCCATTTGCCCGTCGATTAGGCCGACGACCTCAATCGCGATTTCATCTGCGGGGATGCCGGTCTCGAGGAAATGCGCCGAGTCTCCCCAGGTCTCCAGCACATGAACATCCCGCGCATTCGTTCGCGCTCCAATGGTCGGAACATCGACTGAAACCGATCCTTTCCCTTCCATCATTGCACCGCTGACGCCTTCGTAAGAACGGATGCTGTCAGCTTCCTGCTGCCACACATAGTTGCCCGCGATCCGAGCCAGCGTCGCGCAGGAGCTGCGCGCGACCCGCTCGAAATCAGCCAGCGACGCCGCACCGGCGGCGGCTGAGTTCCGGTCGATCGTGATGCCTACGACCACCGACTCGACCTGATCGAACTTCTCGCAAACATCCAGCACCGCCATCGAGGCCGCACCGGCGAACCAATGCCCTGCGATCACTACGGGTGCAGCAACGGCCCGTGCCAAAGCGTGGAGCAGATCGACCCCGATCTCGAAGGCTGCGCTTGAGAGGCTGAGATAGGGCACCCCACGGTCTTGCGCCCAGCGCAGGGCGTGGAGCCCGGAATCCTTGGCGAGAACAACGAGGCCGGACGAGGCCGCACTACCCATCCCTGCATCGCTAGCGCTCAAATCGAGAACCTGGCCAATTGCCCCGACTTCGGTTGTCCGGCGTCAGCGCCAATGGCACAGATTTGAGGTTGTGAATTAAGGAGGATTTGGGCTTCGTCGTAGTGACGAAGGAACGAAGATGAAGCCCAAATCCTCCTTGAAAAAATCGGTGAAGGCTCCTGCGGAGCAGGTGGTGAAGGACATCCGGCGGGCGACACGCCGGCACTTCTCTGCCGAGGATAAAATCCGGATCGTGCTTGAAGGCCTGCGCGGCGATGACAGCATTGCTGAACTGTGCCGCAAGGAAGGGATCGCCCAGAGCCTGTACTACACCTGGTCGAAGGAGTTCATGGAAGCGGGCAAGCGCCGGCTCGCCGGCGATACCGCCCGTGCCGCAACCACCGGCGAGGTCCAGGATCTGCGCCGGGAAGCCCGTGCGCTGAAGGAATGCGTGGCCGACCTGACCCTCGAGAACCGCCTGCTTAAAAAAAGCATGATCGCGGATGGGGGCGACGACGAATGAGATACCCTGCATCCGAGAAGCTGGAGATCATCCGGATCGTCGAACAGTCGCACCTCCCGGCCTGGCGCACGCTGGAGCAGTTGGGCATCCCGCGCCGGACCTTCTATCGCTGGTACGACCGCTATCTCGAAGGCGGCCCGGAGGCGTTGGAGGATCGGCCATCGGCCCCGCGCCGGGTGTGGAACCGCATCGGCGACGATATCCAGCAGCAGATCATCGACATGGCGCTGGATACAACCGATCTGTCGCCCCGCGAACTGGCGGTGCGCTTCACCGACGAGAAGCGCTACTTCGTGTCGGAGGCCACGGTTTATCGCCTGCTCAAGGCCCATGATCTGATTACCAGCCCGGCCTTCGTCGTGATCAGGGCAGCCGATGCGTTCCACACCAAGACGACGCGGCCGAACGAAATGTGGCAGACCGACTTCACCTACTTCAAGATCATTGGCTGGGGCTGGGTCTATCTGTCGACCGTGCTCGACGACTTCTCGCGCTACATCATCGCCTGGAAGCTGTGCACCAACATGCGAGCCGAGGATGTCACCAACACGCTGGACCTCGCGCTCGAGGCCTCGGGTTGCGACAGCGCAACGGTGCTGCACAAGCCTCGGCTGCTGTCGGATAATGGCCCGAGCTACATCGCGGGTGAACTGGCGGAATATATCGAGGCCCGGAAAATGAGCCATGTGCGCGGCGCTCCGATGCATCCCCAGACCCAGGGCAAGATCGAGCGCTGGCATCAGACCCTCAAGAATCGCATCCTGCTCGAAAATTACTTCCTGCCCGGTGACCTTGAGGCCCAGATCGAAGCCTTCGTCGAGCATTATAACCACCGACGTTACCACGAGAGCCTGAACAACGTGACGCCCGCCGACGCCTACTTCGGCAGGGCCGATGCCATCATCAAACAGCGCGAAAGGATCAAACGGAAGACCATCGAACATCGCCGCTTGCTCCACCGCAAGATCGCCGCTTAATATCAACCCCAGGACGAGGCCCGCACTCCGCTAATTTACGCCGCGAGTTGTGCCAAATGTTCTGACGACGGACAATCGCGCCTATCTTCGAGCAGGAACACCATCCGATATCGATCAGGAAAACGAAGCCAGTAATCAACGTAAGTTCGCGCCACGGCTCTCAACCGAGATTTAGCATCCTCCTCCTGGACTTCGGCTGCTCGCATTTCCGAAAAGAGAGGGTCGAATGCAATTGCCCATAAGGCCCTGACAATTGCCGTTTTGCTGGGAAAGTAGCTATACAGGGTCATAGTCGGCATGCTGGCGCGCGCAGCGATTGCCCGCATGCTCAATCCGGCGATCCCTTTTTCTTCCACCAACGATGTCGCGGCAACCAAGATCGCAGACTGCAAGGATGCTGCATCCTTGCGGCCCCTTTTTCGGTTGCCTTCTGGTTTGATGGACAAAAACTTCCTCCTTGACATTATCCGTACGCGTACGAATAACTGTTCGTACGCGTACGGATAAGCTTACCCAAGCACATGCTTCGCGTCGAGAATCTTTAGGGGGGGGTGTCATGATAACGAAGGGTCGCGCAATAGTAGCGCTATTGGCCTCAGCAGCATTCACCATGCCGGCAACAGCGTTTGCCCAAGATGCTGAAGCTTCTGCAGGTGCGGTCGAAGATATTGTGGTGACCGCGCAGCGCCGTGAAGAACGGCTGCAGGACGTGCCCGTTTCGGTTACGGCCTTGTCAAGCGAGGCCCTGCAATCGCGGCGCATTTTGAATGCCAGTGATCTTGCATCCGTTACACCCAATCTGCAGTCGGTTAGCACTGTCGGCTCATCCACTCCGATCTTCGCGCTGCGCGGGATATCGATGTCCGATTACAGCCTAAATCAGGCCAGCCCGGTCGCAACCTATTTCGACGAAGTCTACAAAGGCAATTTCGCGCTGCTTGGCGTAGCGCTTTACGATTTAGACCGCGTAGAGGTGCTTCGCGGGCCACAAGGCACGCTATACGGTAAGAACACAACCGGCGGCGCAGTCAATCTTATTGCGAGGCGACCAGGGTTCGTCTCAGAGGCAAATCTCTCTGCCGGATATGGCAATTTCAATCGGTACGAAGCCACAGGCTCGCTGCAAATACCAGTAAGTGATACACTGGCGGCGCGTATGGCCTTTACCTACGCGAATGCGAACGGCGACGTGCGCAATCTTTCTGTGGGACAAAGCGATCTGGGTGCCGTCGACGAATATGGCATACGTCTTTCGCTGCTGTTCCAACCTTCCGACAGCGCCGAATTCATTCTTCGCTTGTCGACAAGCCTGCAGGACTCAGCCAACTACGGCATTATCGCAGAGCCTGGCCCAAATGGTATCGGTGGCGGCGTATATGCCACGTTTAATGCGATTGACGCGACGTTTAATCCTCTGACCGATGACTTCAGAATCGGTCTGGGGCGCCGCGAACTGACAAGCGATTTTACGCCGCATCGCCGCAACAGGACATATGCGGCTGCACTGACGTCGAGATTTGATCTATCGGACAGCCTTTCACTGATTTCGGTCAGTTCCTATGATCATGGAACCTTGCTTAACGAGGAAGACACTGACGGCAGTGCTCTGGCGTCACTGTCCATCCTGCAGGAAGCCCGTGCATCGCAGGTAACTCAGGACATACGACTGGCTGGCGGTGGTGATGGGCCGTTGGCCTTTACGATCGGAGGCTTCTTCGGCTCCGAGAACGTTTTCAATGCGACTAACCTTCGCGTTTATCAGGATATCGACTTCAACCTGGATGGAGCACTGGACTTTCAGGACTGCCTGGCAGCCGGACCGCCTGCCGGTTGTCAGACCCGCAACAGGTTCAACCAAAAGCGCACCAGTTGGGCAGTCTACACAGATGGTCGCTACGACTTGGGAAGCGGCTTTGCCCTTCGTGCTGGTGCCAGGTTCAGCCATGATACTGGACGGCAGTACGACATCATTTCCCAGATGATCGGCAGTGATGATGTTGTCCTGGCGAACCTTATTCCCGGCGATCCCATCGATGTCGATGCCACCACATCTCAGAAATTCTCAAAGAGCAATGTCTCCGGGAAAATTGGCCTAGACTACAGCTTTGACGGAAACCTGCTCTATCTCAGCTATAGTCGGGGGTACCGAGCTAGCTCTTTTGCCGCGCAGGCATTTTTCACCCCGGACGAATTGACAGTCGCGCGCCCCGAAACAGTAGATTCGATCGAAGGCGGTTTCAAACTGGACTTGTTCGACCGCCGGCTGCGCCTGAATGGAGCGTTGTTTCACTATAGCTATCGCGATCAGCAATTCATCGATGTCAATCCCGATGGCACTCAACGCCTTCTCAATCTGCCACGTTCGCGCATTTTGGGCGGCGAGATTGAACTGACAGCGCGGCCGGTACAGGCACTAACTTTGAACGCCGGATTGGGATGGCTGAATAGCCGGATACAAGAAGGGACAGTGCAGGGCGTGTCGGTAAACGGCAATCAACTGCCCAACGCACCCCAGCTGAGTCTGTCCTATGGTGCCGACTGGACAATCGCGAATTCGAGTTGGGGGAAGTTGTCGCTCAATGTCAACGGCTCGCTTGTTGGCGCACAATACTTCGACACGCAAAACAATCCGGAATTGCGGCAATCTTCGTATCATACATTAGGGGCACGTGTTGGATTGCGTTCGTCCAACGACAGGTTTGGAATAGCCCTTTGGGGCAAGAATCTGACCAACGAATACTATTTCACTTCGCGCATCGCCATTTCCTCATTCGGATTCAATTACAACCACGTAGGCGAGCCGCGCACGTATGGCGTTACCATTGACGCACAGTTCTAGGAGGCCATCATGACAGATCAGAAGAAGGAAAACGGCGGAAACGTTTCCCGCCGTGATACGTTTGTTCTTGGAGCCTCCGTTGCCGCCATTGCCGCCCTGCCTGCTGGTAGCGCCGCAGCGTCAACCCGGTCGCGGCAAGCGCGCGTGGATGTTATTGTGGTGGGCGCTGGCTTCGCCGGTCTGACTGCTGCGCGAGAGCTGCGTCGCGCCGGAAAGTCAGTCGTTATCCTTGAAGCTGATAATCGGGTTGGCGGACGTACGAAACCTGGCGTGGTTGCCGGCGAGAGAGTTGATATCGGCGGTCAATGGGTAGGGCCAACCCAGACTGAGTTACTTGCGCTGGCCGCCGAATATGGTGTTGCTTCGATTGAGCAATACGCGGATGGCGACAACATCATCGACATCAACGGTCACAAGGCGCGATATAAGGGCGAAACCCCGGCTCTTCCCGACGCCGATCTTGAAGTGTTCGGTGCACTTGTGGCGCAGCTTGATGGATATGCAAACCGGATATCAATGCCGCGGCCATGGTTAGTCGATCAGGCCAAGACATGGGATGCGCATACCGTCGAGAGCTGGATGCTGGCTAATGTGACCAGTGAATCGGTTCGCTCTTTGATGCGCGTTCTGGTGCAGGCCGTGTTCTCGACTGAAGCAGGGCAATGCTCGTTTCTGTACTTTCTCTCCTACCTCGCATCTGCCGGAGGCCTGGAAGCATTGATATCGACCCGCGGCGGTGCACAGGATCGGCTATTTCCAGACAGCCTTTGGCAAATCGCCGACAAGGTGGCGGCGGAGCTGCGTCAGTTCCTCGTCCTTGAGGCTCCCGTCAGCCTGATCGAGCACGATGACAAGGGTGTGCGTGTCACCACCACGAAGGGCGTATGGTCGGGTGACCGGGTTATCGTCAGCGCTCCGCCGCCGATGGCAGCGCGGATAGATTACATCCCCCCCATGCCGGCGCGACGCGATGGACTGACGCAACGAATGCCGATGGGGTGTGTCATCAAGGTCGTGATCGCCTATGAGAAGCCTTTCTGGAGGGACCAAGGGCTCAGCGGACTGGTCTTGTCCGACAAGGTAGAATTCGGGCCATGGCTTGATCGCGTAACGCCGTTAACTCGGGGCGGTGCGCTGGTCGGCTTTTTCGATGGCGGACCTGCTCAGGATTGGGCTGATCGACCAGCTGAAGAACGCCGCGCTAAAGTGCTTTCGGACATCGCCCTTTACTTCGGCGATGAGGCGCTCACACCGACGGATTATCTGGAGGAAGTATGGACCCGAACCCCGCTCAATCGCGGGGGTTATGTCGCGGTCCCTGGCCCTGGCGTTCTGACCGCATTTGGAGAGGCATTAGCCGAACCTGTCGGCCGGATCCATTGGGCCGGAACGGAAACTTCTGATATCTGGGTCGGGTATGTGGATGGTGCGATCCGTTCGGGCAAGCGGGCGGCCGCTGAAGTGCTTCGCATGCTTTGATCATCAGCCCTGTACCGAGCGTCTATGACCAGGAATGCGGGATGAAGAAGCTGTACCAAGCCGCAGGACAGGGGGCCTCGAACAGGCCTCACTGTTTCCAGTAGCTGTCTTTCAGCGTGATTTTCCCGTCCCGGATTTCGTACAGGTCGACGCCAGTCGCATCGAACGGGCCGCTTTCCAGATCGTTGCCCGTGACCCTGTAGGTCTGGAATACCCGGTCGCCGCTAGCAATGAGGCGGACGTCGGCGTAGCGCACGTTGCGCCACGCCGATCGTCTTTCCTGTAGGATGCCTATCATCGCCCCGACACCGTTCACCGTCCGCCCGCGATAATCGCCTCGGCGCGTGTGGAGGTGCCAGATGAAATCTTCGCTGACGACTGCGGTCAAGGCGGCGCTATCGGCAGTGGTAAAGCCTTCAAGAAACCGGGCGACCAACGATGCCGAAGCAAAGGCGTGTGCGTCTGGGGCTTCGATCTCCACTGGCTGCCCCATGATCCGCAAGCTCTTCACAGAGGGGCTGGTGCAACTGGCGCAGGCAAGCGCGATGGCTATGATGCCAAGCGGCAGAATGCCTTTCCCCAGCTTATGCATTACCGTTCACCTCCTTGCTGACCCTAGCCGCTGCCGGCGCATGGGCTAGCGGCCAGATAAGCTGTTCTGCGGCGGTGGTTTCAGGCAAATCTTCGACCCCGTACCGCTTCGGAACCTGCCGGCTGATGAAGGCGGTGCCGAACAACAGATCCCAGACGATCAGCATGTTGCCGAAGTTCCCCTTATAGTGGGTGGCTCCATCGGCGAGGTGCTTCCCGTGATGGGCGTGATGCGCTGCCGGTGTAACGATGATGCGCTCCACAACCCACATCAGGGGGCTTAACCAGGCAATGCGATAAAGGGGCGCGTCCCAACGGACATCAGAGTGGCTGGACAAAATGACCGCCATTTTCATGACCAGATAGACCGCATAGACATGCCCCAGGCCAAGATAGATCAGGACACCTGACAACCAGATCGGCGGAGAAAAAAGATAATAGAAAAGGTTGTTCCGGAACGTCACACGCACACTCATGTATTCGCCATTATGATGCGGCCGGTGCAGATTGTAGAGTACGGGCACACTGTGTGCGAGGCGGTGCCAGCAGTAGACGGCCAGGTCATCGAATATCAGGAAGAGTGCGAAACCAGCCAGAAAGCCAAGGTCTGCGAGCGAACCCTGATATAAGGGGATAGACCATCCCAGCAATGTGGCTGACATCAGAACGATGAATGGCTGGATCAACCCCAAGGTCGCGATTGTGCTCACGGATTCGACTATCACGTCGGCACGGGTCTGATTGGGTTTCTTGTGGAGGCTGGTGAACAACGCCTCCAGAAGCGCGAAAGTCACGAAAATACCGAAAACGATCATGATCTCGGGTTTCATTGCTGTTCCTTTGCGTGCCTGCACGCCACGTGTTCGCTCTTGCTTACAAGCTCGCGCGGCGTAAAAAGTCACCGATGTTACATTTTGTTTCGCCCGTTTGACCGCCCGTGATGAAGAAACCTGCTGGCCTATGCTGTCCCGAATTCCGCCCGATGTCCGCCTCGACCTGATCGCAGCTGGGACAGACCTCAGTTTTGCGCGGGGACAGTCCATCCATCAGGAAGGGGACCAGGATCGCTCCCTTTCACTCATATTGACCGGCAGAGTCCGTTTCAGCCGGACTGACCGTGATGGCACCGAAATCAGCGCCAGCGTGCTATCCAAGGGGGAAGTCTTTGGCGAGATTCCCTTTCTGACCGGATTGCCGCGTACGCATGATGCAATTGCGGAAACAGCTGTCCGCCTTGTCCGGGTTCCCTACGCGCCGATGCATGATCTGATTTCACGCAGCCCGGCTGCCCGTGATTGGTTAATGGTCGGCGTAGGTCATGCTCTCGCAAGGGCATTGGACCTGCTGGATTCGCAATACCGCCAGTCAGCCAGCCAACGCCTTGCTGCCATGCTTGCCGAGGCTTGCCAATAAGGCGAAATGCGATTGGCTTTGCGGCAGGCAGATATTGCCGTGAGGCTTAACCTTAGCCGCAAAGCCGTGAACTCTGCACTGAAGGTGTTGGCGGATCAGGGTCTGGTTAGGACCGGCTATGGCCAAATCTGGCTACTGAATCGGATCGAATTGGCAGCCTATTCGAATCCCGTTTCAGGCCAAGGGCTTGCTCAGTAGGACGAACACCGATTCTTCCCGCCCTTCTTGGTCAACATGCGCATGGTCATCGCTCTATAGCGAACTCGTAGTGATCATCACTATCAGACGCGGCCCGCCAGCTATACCATCCCAGGAAAGCCCGATTGATCCCGGAAGGGCGCACATTTCTGCGGTTTTTAGAGCTTGATCACGCTTTCGATGTTCTTATACTGTTCTCATTATTCTCCCTAAATCCGGCTTGGAGTGTGGGGGAGATTGTGGGGGCGGAACAGGATGATCGATCATGGGCCGGCTCACGCCACTGCAGATTCGAAACCTCAAGGAACCCGGGCGTTACAACGATGGCGACGGTCTGTTCCTGGAACTGACGGGACAGAACAAGGGCAACTGGCAGCTCCGGGCTACTGTGAACGGCAGGCGGCGCGATATCGGGCTCGGTTCGCTTGCGCTGGTGTCCTTGAAGGAAGCCCGCGATGCGGCCTTTCTACTGCGGCGTGACATCCAGCGCGGGATCGATCCGGTGGCGGAGCGCAAACGACGCAAGCTCGAGATCCTGACGTTCAAGGCAGCGGCCCTGCGCGTCCATGCCGAACAGAAGGCAAGCTGGAAGAACGGCAAGCACCAGGACCAGTGGATCACCACGCTGCAGAATTACGCCTTCCCGCTGTTGGGAAGCCGACAGGTCAACGATATCGAGGGACCGCTGATCCGCGAGGTGCTGCTGCCAATTTGGCTGACGAAGCCGGAGACTGCACGACGGGTCAAACAGCGGATCGGAGTTGTGCTCGACTGGGCCTATGCCAGCGGCATGCGACCGACCGAAGCACCGATGCGTTCGATTAGCCGTGTGCTGCCCAGGCAGCCCAAAAAGGACGGACACTTCGCCGCGATGCCGTACGAAGACGTGCCCGCGTTCAAGGCACATTTGCATGCCCGATTGAGCGCGCCGCGGCTGGCTCTGGAGTTCCTGATCCTGACCGCAACAAGGTCGGGAGAGGTACGCGGCGCTAAGTGGAACGAGATCGATCTGGAAGCCAAACTTTGGACCATCCCGGCTTCCAGAATGAAGGTCGGGAAGGAACATGTTGTCCCTCTTTCAGCCGCCGCGATCGACGTGTTGGAACGCGCCAGACAGTTCCACGCCCCGTGCAGCAATTTGCTCTTCCCGGGGCGCGATGTGCGCCGTCTGCTGTCCGACATGACGCTGCTCAAGATCCTGCGATACGCTGAGTTGCCCTTCACCGTGCACGGCTTCCGCTCAGCCTTCCGCGACTGGGCAGCGGAGCAAACCAGCTATCCCAGCGAGGTCGCAGAGGCGGCCCTCGCGCACACCGTTGCTAACAAGGTCGAAGCTGCCTATCGGCGCACCAACTACCTCGACAAGCGCCGTGTCATGATGGCCGATTGGGCAACGTTCTGTACCAATGTTCAGCCCCGACGATGTTCAATCTGACAAGCCATGCCGCTCCAACCGGCGCCGATAGGCATCGTGCGTTCGCTGCCTGAGCGTGCCATCCCCAAGGCTCGACAGGATCGCATCGAGCGCGACCGTGATGAACAGGTTCTGCCGCACCGGATCGAGCGCTGCCGGCCCCCTTCGCGACTGGTATTCGTCGCTCCACGCCTGGACCAGCAGGTCGCGGACGATGATGCTGACGGATACCTCAGACTCCTCCGCGCGTGACTTGATCCAGTCAGCAACCGGGAAGGGAATGTAGGCCTGGACCTTTGCAGAAACTGCCATGTTCGTGACTCCACGAGTCCCTTGCAAACATGGTTTGACCTTGCGGAAGGCAGAAAGAAGGATGGATCACTAGCGAAGCTCAGTCAATGCATGAAAGTTCATTACATTACAGCGTGATAGGCGCGGAATTCGCGCCCGCTACCTTGCCATATGATCCATGGATCATGGCCAATTCACGTCTGCATTTTCCCGAAAATTGCCATTTCGTATATAACAATCAATGCTTTATGATCCGCAGCCCACTGCGTTCGGTGTGCTTGTAAACCAACTCGGACGATGGGCCCGGCGCATTGTTTTTAAGTTGGTCGAAGGAATGAAAGCTCGAGGTAGTGGAGCAACAGCCCAGCGGCGATTGAGAATGTCCGATCCTGCCAACATTGGCCGCAGCTTGAAGGCGATCTTTGCATTGCCGAAAGCGGTCGCCGGTTCACTGGTTCCACGCCGATTTGGCCAACCTCTGGTTGCCCGTTTGAACCGCCCGGTAATCTGGACAAATCGGATAAGAATGCGGGCCGCAGAGTTGGCACGTGCGCTTGTATCAATCGAGAAACTCAACACGCCCGGAATCGAGATGGTAGTAGGCTCCAACCACCAGGAGCGAGCCAGCGTTCTGTGGTTCAAGCAAGGCCGGAGAGGCCTCTTCGCGCAGTTCCCTGACAACCTTGCGAACGTTGCACAGGGCAGCGGCGTTGCAGAGGTCTTCTGCCCAGGGATCGGCTTCGAGCACGGCAGGAAGCAGCGATTGCAGCACTTTCGAGACGTTGCCGGTATAGGCCGCCTGCTCTCGGGCGACCGAAACGGCGGCGCGGATTGCACCGCAGGCTTCGTGACCCATCACCACGATCAGCGGCACCCGCAATTGGGTGACGGCGAATTCCAGACTGCCCAAGGCAGTGGCGCACAAGGTGTTGCCTGCGTTACGGACAATGAACAGCTCGCCCAGCCCGCGTTCGAACAGAAGCTCCGGCGGAACCCGCGAATCCGAACAACTAAGATAGGCCGCAAAGGGCTGCTGTGCTGCGGCCAGATGGAGCCGGTGAAGCCGGTCCATCGGCGGATTGTAGGGCGCGTCATCCAAGAACCGGCGGTTGCCTTCCTTGAGCAGTTCAAGAGCTTCAAGAGGCGTGATCGGATTGCGGCCGGTGGTCATTTGCTGGTTCATCCAGGGCGGCCGTCGATCCGGGGGCGGGAATAGACCAGCGCATTGCGGGCCAGCCATGGCGTCAGTCCGAACAGGAATGCCCCAGCCGCGAGCAGCAGGATCGCCGAATCTTCCGTCTGCAATGCCGCCCAGATCCGCATGATTGCCGCCAACTGGATCCCCGCGAAGGCAGCCCATGCCAAGCCGAACATGGCAAGAGGGCGGCCCGAGTGGCCCTGGGTTACGCGGGTCACCATTGCAACCAGCATGCTGCCCGCAAAACCGATCAGCAGCGCGTGCAGCGGAGCCCGGCCCAGCGCGACGCCGCCCGCATCAAGGGCGGACAGCGCAAAACCCGCCGGGGCCCATAAAAAGCCCCACAGCAGCGCATTCAGCAAGCCAGGCGCAGGACCCTGCGGCCACCATTTGAAGGCCATCATGGATGTCATCAGCGCCAGGCCGGTCGATCCGAGCGCCAGTGCGATCGCATGACTGAATCCGTCGCCTAACAGCCGCAGGCCAAGCAATGCCCAGATTGCGGTCAGCAACCAATCCGGTCGCCACGGCTGGTAGTCCGTCACCACCATTCGCGCGAAGAACGGCACCATGCGGTGCGCCACGGTAAGAAACACCGGTAGCAAAAAGCCGTTGATCGCCAGCAGGTTGGACCAGCGCAACCATCGCGGGTCGATGGTGATCACAAAGCCGATCGCGCAAAGCAGCGCCAGCAACCCCAGCGCCAAGGCCGAAACGGCTGAGGCTGCATGCCAGCAGGGAGGTTTGCCGTCCCGGCGATTGACCAACAACAGCTGGGCAAGGAACAGCAGGCCAAGGCTCCAACCGCCGCCCAGTATCGCTAAGCCGCCCAGTAACAGCAGCGGCTGGGCTGACCACAGGCCGATTTGCGCGCAGGTCACTCCCAGCGCCAGCAGCACGCCCACCGGGCCAAAGTGTTGCCAGGCAAGGTCGGAATTGCCCATCCATCGGGGAACTACCGTAAGCAAGAACCCGAAAATGAACGGGGTGAAACCGAGGAAAAGCATTGCGGGGCCGTGGAGCAAAGCGGCTGGCATGGCGGGAGCAATTGCCATGGTCGATCCCGCATGGATCTGCATCAGCACAAACAGCCACCAGGCAGCGGTCGAGCCAAGCCCCAGGCTTCCGGTGAGGAAAGGCAGCCGGTGCGGAGCGGCCAGCAAGAGCGGGGGCTTGGTCATGGTCGATCGCATAGCGCCTTGCTTCGCGATTATCTTGATCATTATCAATTACAGGAGATGAATGACTGGCCAAATGGCAATATGCATCAAGCCAAACTCCTGCTCGCCGCCGCCTTTGTCAGCCTGGTCCCGGCCACTGCCGCCCAGGCTGAAACCGAGCAACAGCCGATCACGCCTTATGCCGATATCCGCTACCGGCTCGAAGTGATTGACCAGACCGGCCTGCCCAACGATGCCACGGCATCGACCTTGAGGGTCCGCGCCGGGGTCAAGACTGCAGAGTGGCATGGTATCTCGGCATTGATCGAGGGTGAAGCGATCGCGGTGATCGGCGAGACCAGCTACAACGACACAGTCAACGGCAAGCTGGCCTACCCGGTGGTTGCCGACCCTTCGGACGTGCTGCTCAACCAGGCCTGGCTGCGCTGGCGGCCCGATCCGCGCTTTGAGGTTACAGCCGGTCGCCAGGCCGTGAACTATGACAACCAGCGCTGGATCGGTTCGGTCGGCTGGCGGCAGAACGACCAGACGCTTGATGCCGTGCGGTTGGCAACCAAGCCCTTTGGCGCGCTGACGCTGGATTACATGCACGCCTGGCGGGTCAACCGGGTGTTCGGCCCGGATTCGGCGCAAGGCATCTGGCGCGACAATCAGATCGACGCGCTGCGCCTTGGTTACACTATCAAGAATGTCGGCACGATCTCGGGCTACGGCTACTGGCTGGATATTCCCTCCTCTCCGGCCAACAGCTCACGGACGCTGGGCGTTCGGATCGCTGGCGAGCACAAGGTGGGCGGAAAGAGCTCCCTCCTCTACGCCGCCGAGTACGCTCGCCAGCAACCTTTCGGAGCCAACCCGAACAGCTTTGGGCTGGACTACTGGCTGATCGAACCGGGCGTGAAGTTTGGCTCCGTAACCCTGAAGGGCGGTTACGAGCAGCTTGAGGGCAACGGTGCCGTGGGCCTGCAAACTCCGCTTGCCACGCTGCATGCGTTCAATGGCTGGGCCGACAAGTTCCTTACTACCCCCGCCCATGGCCTGCGCGATATCTATATCGATGCCGGCTATAAGGTCCCTGGCAAGGGGCCCCTTGCCGGGCTGACGCTGCGGGCCATGTGGCACGATTACAATTCGACGCGGCTTGGTCTCAATTATGGTAGCGAGTGGGATGCCCAAGTCAGTTATCCGTTGACCAAGCAGATCGGCCTGACTGCCAAGGTCGCGCGTTACAATGCTGACGCCTTCGCCACCGACACCACCAAGTTCTGGTTCCAGATCGAAGCGAAGTTCTAGTCGTCGTCCTTCACGGGATCGGGCCGGGAGAACGCTTCGAGCGCTGCCTGATCGGTAATCCGCACCTGCGCGCCATCGACTTCGAGCCCATTCTGCCCGAGCACGCCGAACGCGCGGGAGAGGTTTTCCGGGGTCATCCCCAAGAGCGAGGCCAGAAGCCGCTTTTCAGCCTTTAGCTGGACTGCGCCCTTACCGCCCTGGCGACGTTCCTGCTGGAGCAGCAGATTGCCGAGCCGTTCCGCCGATTGCCGCAGCTTCATGTCGGTCAGCGCGCGGACCATGTCGCGATAGGCCAGCGCCAGCTCGCGCATCGTCGCTTGCATAAGCGCACAATCCTGCTTGACCACTTCGCGCACCAGGGCGGCCGGAACCAGCAAGATCCGAGAGGATGACAGAGTTCGCGCCGACATCAGGTACGGCATATCGGTGACCACCGCTGCCAGAATGAAACTGGTGACCGGCTCCAC
>Ga0209480_10000602_pt1 | contig 28869 bp, 21 predicted proteins | sample JI61114C2DNA_FD_187501 | JGI IMG/M metagenome (GOLD analysis project Ga0209480, IMG submission 187501) | Wastewater effluent complex algal communities from Wisconsin, to seasonally profile nutrient transformation and Carbon sequestration -... | ecosystem: Engineered > WWTP > Effluent > Algae... | reverse complement strand
TGTCGTCACCGAGGCGAATGATCTGAAGGCGGGTGAAAGTGCCGGATGGCCGTTCATTTATGCCACGCTGTCCATCGTGAACCTGAAGACATTGAAGCTGGAGGAAGTCATCGACTTCGCGAAGGGCGAGCAGGCATTTGAAAACGAGACGCTGCCGGTGGGCGCGTGCTTTGTGCCGCGCATCATCCAAAAGGACGCCAACACGCTGCGCTGCTACTTCACCAGCGAAGACCCCGGCAAGCGGCAGTCGCAGATGTGGTATCGCGACTTCGATGTGAAGCGTGGTGAGTTCGCGCAGACCATCCACAAGGCGAAGCTCAAAACTGCCGCAGGCATGGTTGACTTCCAGCCGCAGCATTTTCATGCGGATGCGGCGGCGCAGGGTTTCACGAAGAAGGCTGACGACTCGTCGTTCTTTATCTTCGACTCGTTCAAGAAATTCGACGGCAAGACCTACGTCGCCTTGAACAACTTCGGCGGAAAGCAAAACGCTTTGGCTCTGGTGCATGATGACCTCGCCACTTTCGAGGTGCTCGGTCATTTCAATGAGCCGCAAAGCGAACAGCTCAGTGAATCAGCTGTGAATCGTCTGCCCGACGGCACCTGGATGGCGATCTGCCGCAACGATAAGGGCAACTACCACTTCACGACGAGCGCGGATGGCAAGACGTGGAGCGTGGGCAAAGAACTGCCGCAGGTGCCGAATGGCGCGAACTCAAAGCCTACCTTCGACAAGTTTGGCGGCGTGTATTACCTGGGCTGGCAGGAAGCCACGCGCATTCAGGGCGTGGGCCGCAGCGTGTTCAATGTGGACATCTCGCGTGATGGCAAAACGTGGGAGCGCAAATACCGCTTCGAGACACCGAAGTCCTTTCAATACCCGACTTTTCACGAGCACGACGGTGTCATCTGGCTCGTTGCGACGCAGGGCGACAAAGATGCGAGTCGCAAGGAGCGCATCATGTTCGGCAAGCTGGAGGACGTGGGCCAGTTCGAGTCGCAAGCAGGCCGCAAGCGCATCGACTGGCCGCCGCCACCTGCGCCGGAGGCCGCTGTGATGAAGCGAGGCGTGAAGCTCTTCACCGACCGCGAGTATGTGATCGACGAACTGCCTGAGCCCGTGCGCGGCCTGCCATTCCTCCGCACCAGCATCGAAAAGACCGATGTGAGAGTCAGCAAACCGGGCACGCTCTACGCGCTGACGCCGACCACTCGTCCGAAAGCCGCCAGCCAAGAGGACGCGCTGACCAAAGCAGGGTTCACCAAGGTCGATGTGCCCGAGGTGCAGCTCTTCCCTGGCGAGATCAATCGCGTGAGCCTCTATCGCAAAGCGGTGAAGCCCGGCGAGCGGCTTCAGTTTAAGAAGATGGTGCTGCTGGTGCTCGCGGATGGGGCGGAGGTTCACCTTTAGGCCTGATCAGCAATCCTTGATTGCCGATTTTGTTTCACGGGACTTGTTGGACGGATGCTCCTTTCACTTTTTCGTGCTTTAACGACCGCTTTGCTGCTTTTGGCGGCGGGCGGTGCGGTGAGCGCGGCGGATGGGAATGTCAGTGCGGATTTTTTGGTCCGCTCCTGGCTGTCGGAGGATGGGCTGCCTGGAAATAATGTGCGCTCGCTGGCGCAGGCGGTGGATGGCTATTTGTGGGTGGCCACGGCAGAGGGTGTGGTGCGCTTTGATGGCGCGGAGTTTGGCGGTTTTGATCATGCGGAGGATGAGAGACTTGCCCGGCTGGCCCCACGGGCGGTGCATGCGCTTCCTGACGGTGATGTGTGGGTCATCACGAGGCGAGGTGGGCTGCTGCGCTGGCGTGACGGTCGGCTGCGGCTGATGATGCCGGAGAGCGAGGATGAGGAATCGCTTGCGGGCTTGATCATTACGGAGGTGCTGGCGGATACGGAGGGCCGCGTCTGGTTGCGCAGTGCAGATGAGCTGTATCAAGTGAAGGGAGATGATGGGCCGCATCGTGTCACAGAGACTCCCGAGGTGCGCGCACAGCTCAAACGGGCGCGTGATCATACCCGCAGCCGCTCGGTGACGGGCAGTGTGGACGGGTTGCTGGAACTGACAGACCAGCGGGGACGTGTGTGGTCACGCACTGCCACGGGTAGCCTGAATGTGAAGCTGCTAGGGGTCGGTGGCACACACGAGTTGCCGGAGTTTGCGACGGGCAACCGGGTGATGGCTCTGCTGGAAGACCGCGAGGGACACCTTTGGGTCGCGACGAATGGAGACGGCTTGCGGCAGATCCGCGAAAGACGCGTGCAGATGCTGGGGAAGATACCTCCAAGCATGGAAAGACATTTCCTGGCGCTGCTGGAGGATCACAGCGGCTGTGTGTGGGCCGGTGCGAAGAGCGGTGGCGTCATCCGCATCCGCAGTGGAGATGTGGAGCATTTCTCGCTGGGAAGTCGTGATCAGGATCGTGCGGTTTCCGCCCTGCATGAGGATGCGCGGGGAGGTCTGTGGGCGGTGAAGAACAACGGTGCGCTCTTTCACTTCGTGGATGGAGGGTTTCACGCATTGAATGGCGAGTCCCCCGTGATGCGACGTGTGATGGCCATGACGACTGATGCCAGCGGGCGGCTTTGGCTGGGTAGCGCGGGCGGCCTGGCGCTATGGACGGATGGCAGGGTGCAGATGCAGGAGGTGCCTGGAGCACCGCGTGAGCAGGTGAGCACCCTCATGGCTGCGGCGGACGGACGTGTCTGGGCGGGCACCTCAAGTGGCAGATTGTTTCATGGGGATGATCACGGCTTTGAGGAAATCATCACGGGGAGCAGGTCGGCGATCTCCGCCATCCTGCCAGAGTCTGCTGATTCCGCATGGGTGGCGACAGCGGGCGAGGGGCTGCTGGCTATCGCGAAGGGACGTGTGAGCCGCTTTGCAAAGCCACACGGTCTTCCAGACGAGCGGCTGACCTGTGTGCTGGGGGATGCGGGAGGCTATCTGTGGTTGGGCTCTCTCTCGGGGATTTTCCGCGTAGCGAAGGCGGACCTGAGGGCGGTGATGGAGGGGCGGGCGGCGAAGGCGGGATGGGTGCGGCTGGATCGTGCGGACGGGCTGCTCTCCCGCGAGTGTGTGGGCAGCGTGCAGCCTGCGGGATGGTGCGGGCGGGATGGGAGTCTGCTATTCCCGACGGTGAATGGCATTGCGCAGGTGAAGCCGCGCGGTTTTGAGATCAATCCGGCGCCGCCGCTGGTGTGCATCCACCGAGTGCTCGTTGGCGGGCTGAAAGGTGAACTGCAGGACGGCGCTGTGAGCGCAGGGCCGGGGCGTTCGCGACTGGAGTTTCACTTCACTGCGCTGAGTTTTGCTGCGCCGGAAAAGGTGCGATTTGAAACACGACTCACAGGGCTGGAGCCGGAATGGCAGGATCTGGGCACGCGGCGCTTTGCCGCGTATGAGGCCGTGCCTCCGGGGAAGTATGTCTTTGAGATGCGCGCCGCGAACAATGACGGCGTATGGAGTACGGACACGGTGCAGCTTGCCGTGCAGGTGACGCCACATTTTTGGCAGACGCTTTGGTTTCAGGGCGCGGTAGCCGTGATGATCGTCGGCGCCTCTTTTGGCATCGGCCTCATGATTTCGCGGGCACGGGCGCGGGGCCGCCTGCTGAGGCTGGAGGCGCAAACGGCGCGGCTGCATGAGCGCGAGCGCATCGCGCAGGACCTGCATGATGACCTCGGTGCGAACCTCACGGAGATCTCGCTGATCGCGGGTCTGGCGGCGGAGGATGCGGCTGGGGCGGCGCAGCAGGAGCGCATACCGATCATCGCGGTGAAGGCGCGGGAGCTGGTCAGCACGCTGGATGAAATCGTGTGGGCGGTGAATCCCCGGCATGACACGCTGGCATCATTTGTCGAGTATCTCACGGCTTCTGCGGCCGAGCTGCTGGAGGCGGGCGGCATCGGCCTCCGGCAGGCGCTCCCCGCCAGCCTGCCTGATCTGGCCTTGGATGCCGAGCAGCGGCACGCACTCTACCTGGCAGCACGGGAGGCGCTGAACAATGCGGTGAAGCACTCCGCAGCCACCGAGGCGAGACTGGGCGTCGAGTTCACAGAAGCTATGCTCAAAGTGACGGTGCAGGACAATGGCCGGGGCTTCCGCACAGAATCGAAGAATCTCAGTGAAGGGCTGCGTAACATGCAGGCACGTCTGGCCGGCATCGGTGGGAGTTGCGACATCAGCAGTGAACCCTCTGGCACATGCGTGCGCTTCGTGCTGCCCCTTAAACCTACCGCATCATCATGACCTCCATCGCCATCGTTGAAGACAATCCTGGACTCGGCGCTGGCTTGCGAGCGGTCGTCGAAGGCATGTCAGACTGCGTTTGCGCCGGTGTCTGGACCACGGCGGAGGCGGCGCTGAAGGAGATCCCGGTGCTCAAGCCGGAAATCGTGCTCATGGACATCCACCTGCCCGGAATCTCCGGCATCGAGGCCACGGCGCGGCTGAAAGCACAATTGCCCGACGTGCTGGTGATGATGGTCACGGTCTATCGTGATCACGACAAGATATTCGAGGCGCTGAAGGCGGGTGCCAGCGGCTATCTTTTGAAGCGATCTTCACCTGCGGAGGTGAGAAAGGCCATCCTGGAGCTGCGGGAGGGCGGTGCGCCGATGAGCGCGGAGATCGCGCGCCGGGTGGTGGAGGCATTTCACCGCCCTGCCGCCACCGCAGGCCCTGTGGGGGAGGCGGCAAACCTCTCCAAGCGCGAGACTGAGATACTGGAATTGCTGGCACAGGGCCTGGCGAACAAAGAGATCGCCCACCGCCTCGGCCTCAGCATTGAGACGGTGCGGGTGCATTTGAAGCGCATCTACGACAAGCTGCACGTCCACTCCCGCACCGAGGCCGCGATGAAGTTCCGTGACCTGCGCGGACCGGTGTAACCCGTTTGGGGTAATTGCGAGATTGCGGCCATGTCCGCATGATGTCGGCTGACATGACAGCCTCCAAACTCATGCGGATCGCCCTGGGCGGCTGCCTTCTTTTCACTGCTCCAGCGCTTCACGCCGCCACCATCGTGAAGGCAAACAACACCACGGCCATCAGCAGCAGCGGTTCGTGGGTTGGCGGTGTTCTCCCTGCCGCTGGGGATATCATGTTATTCGACAGCACAGTCACAGGCGCTCTCACGACTTCCGGTGCAGCCAGCATGAGCGCCGCCACGGCGTTCCAGTTCACGAACATCGGCGGCAACGTAACAATCGGGGTGAGCAATGGTGCTACGATCACGCTTAACAATGCCACTCCCACCTACACGATGGATATGTCGGCGGCGGCGGCGGATGTGACGATCGGCACCACCGTAGGCTCCAGCGGCACCATTCGCTGGGCCTCCGGCGTTTACGGCGGCATCAGTGTCGCAACGGGCCGGACATTGACGATGAATTCCAATTTCACCAACGCAGGCAACACCAAGACCATCGCCATGACTGGCGGTGGCAACATCATCTTCAATGGCTCGGCGGGTTCGGGAGGAGCCATGGGCTTCAGCATCCAAGGCGGCACGACGGTGACGATGAACGGAACTGGCGGCTGGAGCGGCAGCAGCGCCAAGGAGGTCATCAGCGGCACGCTCAACCTGGGCAGCGACACCGCGCTAGGTGCAGCCACGCTCACCCTGGGCGGCACGAGTGCCAACACACCTACGCTGGCAGCCACGGGCGGCGCACGCACCATCAGCAATAACATCACCCTGCTGGCGACCTCACTCGGCGGGAACCCAACCATCACCGGCAGTAATGCACTCACCGTCAATGGCACGCTGACAAACTCGGGAGCCAACCGCACTCTGACGGTGAATAACATTGCGCTGACCACCTTCGGCGGTGGCGTGGCCTTATCTGAAAGTGCCAGCAACCGCACCCTGACGATCAATGGCAGCGGCAACGTCACGCTCGCCGGTGTCGTGGCGAATGGCAGCACATCCACGGCCTCCAGCCTAACTTACAGCGGCGCAGGTCTGCTCTCTTTGGCCAATGCGAACACCTTCGCAGGCACTCTCACAGCCGGCAGCGGCACCACGCGCATCGACAACAGCCTCGCCGCTCAAAATGCCACGGTCAGTGTCGGCGCGGCCAATGCGGTCACTTTTGGCGCTGGCATCACCGCTGCGACCTTTGGCAGCCTGAGCGGCTCAGGTGATCTCGCTCTCGTCAACACGGACACCAGCAATGTGACGCTCAGCATCGGCAACAACAATGCCAGCACCACCTACTCAGGCGCACTCTCCGGCGCAGGTGCGATCACGAAGATCGGCACAGGCACACAGACCCTCAGCAGCACGACGAGCACCTTCTCCGGCGGCACCGTGATCAGCGCGGGCAGGATCACGCTCAGCGGCGCGGGATCAAATGCGGCGGCGCTCGGCACCGGCACGGTCAATCTTCAAGGCGGCACGCTCCAGCTCCAATCCAACGGCGCGAGCTCGACCTCCGCAGGCACCTTTGCCAATGCCATCCAGGTGGACGCAGGGCAGGCAGGAACGCTGGTCAGCTTTGGCCGTGGCTCGCTCAACAGCGACCTCACCGGAGCCGGTACGCTAAACCTCCAGGTGGACTACATCCGCGGGGATGTGGGTGGCGACTGGAGCGCCTTCACCGGTCAGATCAACGTGACACCAAACACCAACGGCGGCGACTTCCGCATCAACAACACCAACGGCTTCGGCACCTCCAAGATCAATCTCGCCACAGGAGTCACCATGTATATGAACCTCAATTTCGGATCCGGTGGCCTGACCAGCACCATCGGTGAACTCACCGGCAGCGGCACCCTCAGAGGCGGCCCTACCAGTGGCCGCACGATGACGTGGAATGTCGGCGGGGCCAACACCGACGCTCAATTTGACGGCATCATCCAAAACAGCACTGGCACGACCGCGATCACCAAATCCGGCACGGGCACCTGGACGCTCACCGGCACGAATACCTACACGGGAGCCACCACCATCAGCGGCGGTGCGCTGAATCTCGGCAGCACCGGCAGCACCGGCACAGGCGCGGTCACGGTGAACAATGGTGGCACCCTCCTTGGCACCGGCACCGTTTCTGGCAGCAGCTTCACGGCGGCGAGTGGCTCCACCGTTCAGGCTGGCAATGGCACGGCGCAGGCGGATTACGGCACGCTGACGTTCACCCCAGCGTCGGCAGGCGGCAGCTTTGATTTCCAATCGGGGAGTTCGGTGATTCTCGGCATCAACCCAGGTGGGGCTTCCGATCTGCTGAACTTTGTGGGTGATGGCACTCAGAGCCTGTTTTTCAATGGCAGCCTCTCCATCACGGCCTCTGCCTACTCACCGATGGCACCAGAAGTATTCAACCTGCTCGACTGGACCAGTCTCGCAGGCACCACCTTCCACAGCCGCTTCAGCGCAGGTTCCTACAGCGGCCTGCTCTTCGGCAATGGTGATGACAACCTTGGCTTTGACCTGCCTGACATCAGCGGCTCCGGCTTCGGCTGGGACATCAGCAGCTTCGCCACGAACGGCAGCATCGCCGTCGTCGCCGTGCCAGAGCCATCACGCGCTGTTCTTTTTATGTCGGGCCTTGTCGGGTTGTTGCTGCCTCGGCGACGTTCACTTGCCATGAAATGTTGATCTACGTTTTCGAAAGCCTCTCCACTACCTTCTTGAATCCATACCTGCTCAGCATCCTCATTGCGGTGTCGCCTGCTTCGGTGGCGTGGGCGGAATTTGGGCTGACATCGGACAAAAAGCAGCATTCACTCGACTCCGGCACGGGTCTTGTCATCAGCATCGACAAGGACAACGGCAGCATCCGCTCGATGAAGTGGCTGGGCGAGGAGTTGAACAGCGCGCATCGCACCTCGGGGCTGAACTCCGGTCTCGGTAGTGAAGGCACCAGCGTCTCCACCAGAGTCGAAGGTGACATCATCGTGGCCACGGTGCAGACGGATGCGACGAATGGAGTCTGCGCAGACCTGACGCAGAGCTACATCATGAGGAAGGGCGACAACACGCTCTACATCACCACCTTCGCCACCAATGAGCCGAGCAATGGCGAACTGCGCTTCATCGCACGGCTGAAGGGCGAGCTTTTTCCCGAAGTTCCAGAGCACTCGAATCTGCGCGGCACCACTCATGCAGTGGAGTCGAAGGATGTCTTCGGCTTGGGAGACGGCATCACGCGCAGCAAGTATTACGGCAATGATCAGGCGCGAGACCTCGGCATTCGCGGCGTCACGGGGCCGGGGCGCGGTGTATTCATGGTTTATGGCAGTCGCGAGAGCAGCGCGGGCGGGCCGTTTTACCGTGACATCCAGAATCAAAGCGGCAACACGGCAGAAGTGTATAACTACCTGAACTCCGGCCACAACCAGACGGAAAAGCTGCGGCTCGGCACGCTGTTCGGGCCGTATGCCCTATGTTTTACCCAGGGATCGAAACCCAAGGCACCCGACATGAAGTTCATCAGCAAGCTGGGCATCAAGGGCTTTGTGAATGATGACCATCGCGGAATAGTCATTTTGAATGACATCAAAGGCCATCGGTCAGGTTTTGACTACACCGTGGCTTTTGCCAATGCGACGGCTCAGTATTGGACGGCGGTTCGCGGACTTGGCGGCTCCGCAGACTGCCAAAGCATGAAGCCAGGCAGTTACATGATGACGATTTTTAAAGGTGAGCTGGCCGTGCATTCAGAAACCGTAACCGTGGAGGCAGGCAAGGCCACGACACTCAACTCGCGGGTCATCCAAGCAGATCCCTCGGCAATCGAGGCCATCTGGCGCATCGGTGACTGGGATGGCACGCCGCTGGAGTTTCGTAACGGCGATAACATCGCCCTCATGCACCCATCGGATGTCAGACAGGCAGCGTGGAAATGCGGCGACTTCGTCATTGGAAAAAGCAAACTCACCGACTTCCCCGCCTGCCAGTGGATGCGTGTGAACGGGCAGCAGGTTGTGAAGTTCACGCTCACACCCGAACAGCTCTCTGATCACACGCTACGCATCGGCATCACCGCCAGCTTTTCCGGAGCACGGCCTCGGATGCGTGTGAATGAGTGGGAATCCAAGCTTCTGCCCGCGCCGCGCAAGATCGACAGCCGCAGTCTCACCATAGGTTCGTATCGAGGTCACAACGCCACCTTCACTTTCAACGTGCCAGCGAAGGCACTCCGAGCGGGTGACAACACCCTGACGATCTCCGTCGTCAGCGGCAATACCGCAGAGGACTTCCTCAGCCCTGGCTACAGCATCGACTGCATCGACTTTCACTGATTTGACCATGAAACGACTCTTCGTTTGTCTTCTCCTCTCAACACTCAGCCACGCCGCAGAATGGAAGTTCCAGTTCGGCACCGGCCCCACCATGCCTGGCTATCGCCTTGTGCAGCCAGACACCCTTTATGAGGCGAAACGCGGCTTTGGCATCCGCCCCGGAGCCGCAGCAGACGCCTTCGTCTTCGCGCTCGATGTCGAGGAGGGGAACTACGAGGTAAGCGTGCGTCTCGGGCATCCCACGAAGGCCACCAAGACCACCGTAAAGGCCGAGTCACGCCGCTTGATGCTGCATGAGGTCGAGACCAAGCCCGGGCAGTTTCAGACCCGAACTTTCACCGTGAACGTGCGCAAGCCACCCATCGCTGGTGGAGGTGTCACCAACCTCAAAGATCGCGAAAAGGGCCCTCCGCCCGTGCCGGATTGGGATGAGCAGCTCACGCTGGAAATCAACGGCGCAGAAGAAGGTGTCATCGCGCTCATGATCCAGCCCAGCAAGGCTGCCACGACCCTTTTCATCGCTGGAGACTCCACTGTGACCGATCAGCCGCACGGCCCGTATTTTGGCTGGGGGCAGATGCTTCCGCGCTGGTTCAAATCCAGCGTCGCCCTGTCCAATCAGGCCGAATCAGGCCTCGCGCTCTTCTCCTTTGCAGGCTCAAGGCGTCTGCAAAAGATCCAAAGCATGATGAAGCCCGGTGACTACCTCTTTATTCAGTTCGGGCATAACGATCAAAAAAACAAAAAGCCCGGTGCTGGCCCCTTCACCACCTACAAAGCAGATTTGAAAAAGTTCATCGCCGCCGCGCGAGACAAAGGCGGCCTCCCCGTGCTCATCACCCCCATGGAGCGCCGCCGCTGGAATCGCGGCAAGATGGAAACCACGCTCGGCGACTACGCCGAGGCCGTGCGCCAGACTGGAGCTGAGGAAAAAGTGCCCGTGATCGACCTCAATGCCATGAGCATCCAGCTCTATGCCGCGATGGGCTCCGAGGCATCGAAGAAGCTCTTCGTGCATTATCCCGCCAACACCTTCCCCAACCGCCCCGAAGCCCTTGCCGATGACACCCACCACGGAGCCTTCGGCGGTTATGAACTCGCCCGCTGCATCGTCGAAGGCATCAAAACACAACTCCCCGAGTTGGCGAAGCATCTCATCGATGATGCGGGATCGTTTGATCCCACGAAACCCGACTCACCGGATCGCATCATCATCCCCTGGAACGTGAATGCCTCCGCCGCCAAGCCAGACGGGAGTTGATGTCACTCTCCGCTGTATAGCTGTACTCATTTTCATCGGGTGGAGTTACCATAACACCCGCTTTACCGGTTTCGGGCGCGAGGAGCGGGCGTGGCGGGCGTTTGTGACTCCATGCGTGCTCCGCTTCTAGCTCTCTCCTTTCTCTTTGGCCTCCTCGCCGCCCCGCTGGTTGCGGATGAATCGGCGGTGATGAAACGTGGCGTGAAGCTGTTCACGGATCGCGAGTATGTGATCGACGAAATGCCCGATGCGGTCAAAGACCTGCCGTTTCATCGCACGAGCATCGAGAAGACCTTCGTGACGGTCACGAAGCCCGGCACGCTGTTTGCGCTGACTCCGACGACTCGACCGAAAGCGTCCAGTCAGGAGGTGCCGCTGCGTGAAGTGGGCTTCTCGAAGGTCGATGGGCCGGAGGTGCAGTTTTTTCCGGGGGAGGTGAATCGTGTGAGCCTGTACCGCAAGGCGGTGAAGCCCGGCGAGCGGCTTCAGTTCAAGAAGATGGTGCTGCTGGTGCTAGCGGATGGGGCGGAGCTTCGGGATGAGGATGGGATGACGCCTTCGGTCATCCTGAATCCCGGCGCGGAGTTTCAAGATGAGGCACGCGGTGGCGCGATGATCATCGGGATGGATCGCACGCCGAAGGGGCGCATCTGGGGCTGCTGGACGGGCACGGGTGACAAGCCGGATGGGTATTTCCTGCTCGCGACGAGCGATGACGACGGCGCGACGTGGTCGAAGCCGCGTCTGGCGGTCGGCGCACGCATGGAGGCGGCGCAGAAGGTCAGCGGGGCGCTGGTGGGGAATCTTTGGAGCGATCCGAAAGGCCGTTTGTGGCTGTTTTTTGATCAGCAGCTCGGTGATCCGCAAAAACGCATCACGAACTGGTTCATGCGCTGCGATGATCCCGATGCGGCGGAGCCGGTGTGGAGCTCGCCGGTCATGTTTGCGGAAGGTTGCACGCTGAACAAGCCGACGGTGCTCAAAGATGGCGCGTGGTTGCTACCGGTCTCTGATTGGCACAAGAAAACGTGCCGTGTGTTTGCTTCGACCGATGAAGGCGCGTCGTGGAAGGAGCGCGGCAGTTTGCAGTTCCCGGACTGGCAGTTCGACGAACACATGACGATCGAATTGAAGGATGGCCGCCTCTGGATGCTCGCCCGCACGAGCGGTCAGCCGCACGAGAGTTTTTCCAGCGATGGCGGCAAGACCTGGAGCGAGCCGAAGCTGGCCGCGACGGTGCAGAATGTGAGTTCGCGCTTCTTCCTGCGTCGGCTCAAATCGGGGCGCATCCTGCTGGTGAAAAACGGCTCGCCTGCCGAGCGCCTTCCGAAGCGAACGCACATGAGCGCCTACCTTTCCGATGACGAAGGCCAGACCTGGAAAGGCGGTCTGCTGCTCGATGAACGCAACGCGGTTTCGTATCCCGATGGCTTCGAAGCGCCCGATGGGCTCATCCGCATCCTCTATGACTGGAACCGCCACACCGACGCGGAGATCCTGATGGCGAAGTTTCGCGAGGAAGATGTGCTCGCGGGCAAGATCGTTTCCAAAGACGCGAAGCTGCTCATGCTCGTGAACAAGGCCACCGGGCCGAAGCCGGAAAAGCTCCACAACGGCATCGAGCTGTCGCTGCCGTGGCCGCCGCCTTTTCGCGATCCGAACTCTGCTGAGCCGATGGAAGTGCCGTATTTGAAGCGACCACCCAAGACGATCCCCATCGACTTGGGCCGTCAGCTCTTTGTGGATGATTTCCTCATCCAGAAGACCACGCTCAAGCGCACTTTTCATCAGGCGAAAAAGTTCGAGGGCAATCCCGTCTTCAAAGCCGAGACGGAGCGCGAGCTTGGAAAATCCACGGAAGGTGAGAAGGGCGAGGAGGCCACGCTTTTCACCGGGCAGGGCGGAGTGTTCTACGATCCGGCGGAGAAAGTGTTCAAGCTCTTCCATGTCGCCGGTTGGCGCGGGCCTCTGTCGCTCGCCACGAGCACGGACATGAAGACGTGGACGCGCAAAGGCCCGCTTTTGCCAGAAGGTCTGCGCTGGACAGGGCCGAAGCTTACCACCGGCGGCTCCGACAATTGCGTGTGGCTTGACTTGAATGCCCAATCACCCGCCGAGCGCCTCAAATACATCACCTGCTGGCTGCATGTGCCGAAGGAACAACGGCCCGATGGCTTCATGCACTCGCTGCATGTCTCCGATGGCAAAACCTTCTCCGATGCGGTGACGACGAGCATCGCGGCGGATGATTACTGCTCGTTTTTCTTCAATCCCTTCCGCGAGAAGTGGGTCTTCAGCATCAAGATCGGCACCTCACGCGGTCGCAGCCGCTACTATTATGAGAGCGATGATTTCCTCGCCGGAGCCGACTGGAAGAAGAGCGTGTTTTGGACCTGCGCGGACAAACTCGATCTCCCCGAGCCGCAGGGCCGCTATCCCGGCGCGGGCGAGCCTGCGCAGCTCTACAGCCTGAACGCGGTGGCCTACGAAAGCCTCATGGTCGGCATGCATTACATCCATCGCGGCCCGAACAACGGCGTTTGCGAGAAAGGCAAGTTTCCGAAGCTGCTCGATCTCGAGCTTGGCTTCAGTCGCGATGGCTTTCACTGGGATCGACCGGATCGGCGCGGTTTCATCGTCGGATCACGCACGGAGGGCTCGTGGGATCGGGCCTATCTGCATGGCGCAGCGGGTGTGTTTGTCGTGCTCGATGACCAACTCGTCTTTCCCTACATGGGCACCAGCGGCATCGCACCGAGCGGGCATCGCGGCATGTATACCGGCGGCAGCATCGGCCTCGCCACGCTGCGACGCGATGGCTTTGCGAGCATGGATGGCACAGGCGAGCTGACGACGCGCCCGGTGAAGTTCAAAGGCAAGCATCTCTTCGTGAATGTGAACGGCGAAGTGCGCGTGGAGGTGCTTGATGAGGCAGGAAAGGTGCTGCGAAGCTCCAAAGCAGCTTCAGGAGATCAGACGAAGCTCAAGGTGGAATGGAATGACGGTTCTGACCTTGCCGACGTTATTGGGAAGGCGGTGAGATTCCGCTTCCATGCCAGCCGTGGTTCCTTGTATTCCTTCTGGGTCACGCCTGATGAAAGCGGCGCAAGCGGCGGCTATGTCGGCGCGGGTGGCCCCGGCTTCGATGGCGTGCGTGACACTTCCAACTGACCTCATGAAACGCTTCTTCGACTGGTTCAACAATCTTTATCCCGTGTGGCTCGTGAGCCTCGCGGTGCTCGCCTTCTTCAAGCCGGAGACAATGCTGTGGTTCGACAAGCCGTGGATCTTTTGGTCGCTCGCGGCGTCGATGCTCGGCATGGGCCTCACGCTGAGCATTGATGACTTCAAGGCCATCGGTCGCATGCCTGGCTGCGTGGCGCTTGGCTTTGGCGCGCAATACACGCTCATGCCGCTGTGCGGCTGGCTGGTTGCCACCGTGCTGCGGGTCGATCCCGGACTGGCCGTGGGCATCATCCTGGTGGCGAGCTGTCCCGGTGGCATGGCTTCGAACATGATCAGCTACCTCGCGCGAGCAAATGTGGCGCTGTCCGTGGTGCTGACGATGTGCTCGACATTGCTCGCCTTTTTCTTCACGCCGATGTGGACGAACATCCTCGCTGGGAAGTATGTGCCGGTCGATGCGTGGGGACTCTGCGTGTCTGCGCTGCAGCTCACCGTCGCGCCTGTGGTGCTCGGTGTTTTGATCCGCTGGAAGCTGCCGAGCACGGCGAACAAGATCGGCGCGTGCGGGCCGACCGTCGCCGTGCTGGCTTTCACGCTCGTCAGCGGCGGCATTGTGGCGGCGAGCGCAGAGGCCATCGCGTCAAACTTTTGGACGCTGGCTCTTGCCGCCTTTTTGCTGCACATCATTGGCTTTGGAGTGGGTTATGGGATCACGAAAATGCTGCGCTATCCTGAGTCCGTCGCCCGCACCGTCAGCATCGAGGTCGGCATGCAAAACGGCGGCATGGCTGCCGCGCTGGCCAAGCAGCACTTTCCCACCATGCCGCTGGCGGCCGCCGCGTCGGTCTTTAGCGGCGTCATGCAAAACATCGTCGGCGGTCTCGTCGCCGCCTGGTGGAAACGCCGCCCTCCCTCCGCATGAGCCGACGCGATATCTATTACTGGAAATGCGACCGTCCTGCGGCGTTTCACGGCGCCGAATCGCGTGCCGAGCCGAATGCCGAGATCGAACAGCAGCTTCGTGAGGCCTTGCAGTCTTGCTTTGAGACGGCTGCCATCGTTTTGAGTACCGGAGCCGGGCAGGGGAATCACCTCACCTGGAATGCCGAGGTGAGTGGCAAGGCGATGTTTGTGCGCGTGGAGAACGGGCCGGAAAGAGACGATCACCTGGCGATTGAATCGACGCTGCTCGATGAAGTGCGCAAAGTCGGCGTCGTCACACCAGAAGTCTTTGGCTGCGATGCCACGCGGAGCCGCGTTCCTTTTGCATGGCAGGCTTTGGAGCGCATCGCCGCGCCGGATTTGAATCATTGGTTCAAGCTCGGGACCCTTGATGTCTCACGCATTGCCTTCGACATCGGTGTGGCAGTGGCGAAGTGGCAAACAATCACGTTGGAAGGCTTCGGCGTCCTCGAGCACGACCATGTAGGCCGGGTGTGGCGACAGCCCGCCCGGCTGTCTGCGGGCACCGAGGAGCCGGGCGGTTCGGCGCAGGAAAGGAATGTGTTATCGGAGTCTCATCCGCCGAACACCCCCGGCCTACGAGGCTGTCGCGCCTCTTACGCCGACTACTTCCACCTTCGTCTCGAAGAACATCTCCGCTTTCTCGTTTCGCGTGGCTTCCTCACCACCACACAATGCGGTGACATCGCCACCGAGATTGAAACCCACCGGGCCTTGCTCGATCTGCCTCAAGGCTGCCTCGTCCACAAAGACCTCGCGCTTTGGAACATCCTCGGCACTCGCGATCAAATCGCCGCTTTCATCGACTTCGACGACACGATCAGCGGCGATCCGATGGACGACCTCTCGCTGCTGGCGTGCTTTCATGACGCGGCGTTTTTGCGGCGGGCGTTCGAGGGTTATCAAAGCGTGCGCGCCTTGCCGGAGAATCACTTGCACCGTTTCTGGCTGCATCTGCTACGAAATATGATCGTCAAAGCGGTCATCCGTGTCGGCGCGGGTTACTTTGACCGCGATGACGGCTTCTTCCTCATCGGCAGCGGCTCGTCGGGAGCCAGTTTGCGTGAAATCACCCTCTCACGCCTCGCGACAGCTTTGCGCGGCTTGCGGGAGGGCAGCGGCCTCGACATTCTCTCACCATGAAAACTCACATCGGCACTTTTATCTCCATCGGATCACCTGCGGTCACGGAACTCGCGGCGGAGTGCGGCTTTGACTGGGTGTTGATCGATTTGGAGCACGGTTGTGAATCCGAAGCAGCATTACCAAACCAACTGCGTGCCTTGCGCGGCAGCAACACGCTGGCGATTGTGCGCGTGAGCGCTCCGCATCCCGATTTGATCAGCCGTGTGCTCGACTGGGGCGCGGATGGCATCATGGTGCCGCATGTGGACACCGTGGCGCAGGCACGGCACTGTGTGGATGCGGCGTATTATCCGCCGAAAGGCCATCGCGGTGTCTCACGCACCGTTCGTGCTTATGGCTACGGCATGAGACTTCCGACTGGTGAGATGCCGAAGCCGATCATCCTCGCTCAGATCGAGACGGCGGATGCCGTGGAAAATGCGGATCAAATCGCTGCGGTGGAGGGCATTGATGCGCTGTTCATCGGTCCGGCGGATTTGAGCTACGACTTGAAGGCCCGTAACTCGCCGTTGTCGTATGATGATTGCGTGAGCGCCATCGCGAAAGCCGCGAAGGATCACGGCAAAGGCTGCGGCATCCTCGTCCGACATGCGGATGACAAAGAAAAGCTCAAAGCCCTCGGATTCACCTGGCTGGCGATGGACTCCGACCTCTCGCTCGTGCGCGAGGGCTTCAAGCGGAACCTCGAAGCAGCGCGGACATGGGGTTAACATAACTCCGTCTAGCCGTCAGCTTGCCGACGAATCCCAAATTCTGAGCCGTTCACTGTCCACAATCATGAAACGCATCGTCTTTACCTTCCTTCTTGCCACCAGCCTCGTCTCAGCGCAGGACAAAGCATTGCTCGATCTCGCGCTTGAGCCGCCGCACATCAACACGGCTCCGGGGCCAGAGTATGATGACCAGGTGCGACCTGGGAACATGATCATCGGTCTCGACCGCACGCCGAAAGGTCGGCTGTGGGCTGCGTGGGTGGGGAATGGTGATTCGCCGAACGGTTTCTTCATGCTGGCGACGAGTGATGATGACGGCAAATCGTGGTCCAAGCCGCGTGTCGTGATCGATCCGCAGGATGGGGAACTGAATGGTGTGCGGTATGAGCGCCGCGCACTGGTCGGCAATCTGTGGACCGATCCGCTGGGCCGCTTGTGGTGCTTCTTTGATCAAAGCATCGGCTACTTCGATGGGCGCTGCGGCGACTGGTATATCCGCTGTGATGATCCTGATGCCGCCGAGCCGAAATGGACTGCACCAGTGCGTTTCGCCGATGGCTGCACGTTGAACAAACCCACCGTGCTGTCGAATGGTGACTGGCTGCTACCCGTGGCGCTGTGGACACGCGACCGCATGGGTGGCCCCGGTGTGGACAAGGAAGCGCACAAGGATCTTGATGTGATCCGCATGGCGAATGTGTTCGCTTCGACGGATCAGGGAAAAACGTGGACGCGCCGCAGCGGTGTGGCGTTTCCACGCACGGACTTCGACGAGCACATGATCATCGAGCGTAAAGACGGCAGCCTGTGGATGCTCGCCCGAACGAAGGATGGCATCAGTGAAAGTACTTCCACGGACAAAGGCATGACTTGGAGTGAGCCGCAGCCGAGCACGATTCAGAATCCAAGTGCGCGCTTCTTCATCCGCCGACTTGCTTCAGGCAAACTCATCCTCGTGAAGAATGGGCCAATCAATGTGCGCCTGCCGAACCGCACGAACTTGAAAGCATTCCTGTCGGATGACGATGGCAAGACCTGGGGCAAAGGCTTGCTCATTGATGATCGCGCTTCCGTCTCGTATCCCGATGGCTTCCAGGCTCCGAATGGCGATATCCACATCCTCTATGATTGGAACCGCCACACCGATGCCGAGATCCTGCACACGAAGTTCACCGAAGCAGATTTTGCTCCACGTCCACCGGCTCCAGTGACTCCGATGGATCATACCAAGCCACGCGCTACCAACGCCGCGCCCGTCTGGATACCGAAGAAGACGGTCGTCAACAAAGCTCATGCACCCCATTTGCCGAAGTCGATCAGGCCTGATCCCAAGTGGACCGCACAAGCTGTCGAAGATGCGAAGCAGGATTTCAAAAGCATCCCGTATGACGGCATCACGCCGAATAAGATGGTCTGTGACACCACGCTGCGTGAGCTGCCCGATGGCTCGTGGATTCTCTTCATCCTCGCTGGTGGCGACACCGAACCTTCACCACTGAACTACACGGGCGTGACTCGCAGCACAGATCTGGGCAAGACCTGGACACCGCTTACGCCTTTCGATGTTGGCTTCCCTCGTGAGGGCAAGACCATCGGACAAGGGCCGACGGAACTCATGATCCTCGGTCAGCGCAGCACGCTGTTCTTTTCCACTCATTCGAAGCATTGGGCCAATGACTGGCGCTCGTGGTATCTCACCAGCGATGACTCGTTCAAGACCTGGAGCAAACCCATGGAAGTGCCCGGTCGTCTCAAGGAGCGCACCTTCATCCGCAAGCACATCGTCTGCAAAGACGGCCGCATCATGATCCCCTTTCAGCACTACATCGGTCCCGATGACGAGCAGAAAAAGGCACCGCTCGACCGCGCCTTCACCAACCCGCGCAACGGCGTGCTCATCAGCAGCGATGGTGGCAAAACGTGGAGCGAACATGGCAACATCCGCCTTACCCCGAACAGCCGCTACTTCGGCTGGGCTGAGAACGACCTCTTTGAGCATCCCGATGGGCGCATCACCATGGTCATTCGTGCGGATGGTCTTGGCGGCTTGCTTTACAAAGCCGAGAGTAAAGACGGCGGCAAGACCTGGCCTGAATTTGCCAGCATCACCGAGATCCCCAACCCCGGCAGCAAGACCACGCTCTACAATCTGGGTGGAGATCGCGTCGCCATCCTGCACAATCCGAACAGCAAGCATCGCAGTCCGATGGCACTCTGGATCAGCTTTGATGGCATGAAGACCTGGCCGTATCAGCGCGTGCTCCAGCAGGAGTCTGTCGATGGCCCGAAAGGCCGCATGAACTACCCCGACGGCTTTGTCAGCCAAGACGGCCAGTGGCTCCACTTCGCCTTCGATGACAATCGCCACCGTGCCGTGCATTTCAGCGCGAAGCTGCCGCTGCCTGCCAGATAAGATTGCATGAAGAGCGATCTGCTCTCGGCGTTCACACGACCTAATTTAATGCTCTCTCGATTCCTTTTCTCGCTTGGCAAGTTCGGTGAATATCTGTCCGACAAAATCCGCGATGCCCAGCCGAGTTCCTGGCCCGTCGTGAACGAAAAACTGGCCGCTTTGCCCCAAACAACGCCCATAACCGCCGTCGTCGAATCCTCCGGCCTCAAGTACAAAGGTGACGGCGTTCACTTCGACACGCCTTCGCTGAGTGAGTTCGGCAAACGCTACGCGGAGGCGATGAGGTGGCTGCAAAAGTAGCCGTCATTGTTTTGAAGGATGGTCACGACTCATCAAAGGAATGATGACGGAAGCTTGGCGGCACAGGCCTGCAATTTCGTGTTTGTGAATTCTGCCTTGGTGTGGCACACCTCGCCCGCCATGCTTTCTCTTCCATCCTACCACCTCATTCACATTGTCGGTCTCATCTGCGTCTTCGTTGGTTTCGGAGCGCTGCTTTCCTCGGAGTCTTCTCGTAATGCCATGAAGTGGCATGGCATCGGCCTGCTCATCAGTTTGATCTCGGGCTTCGGGATGCTGGCGAAGATGGCCAAGATGCTTCCGCCAGATGCGCCATCGCCCTACATGAACACCTGGGTGCTAATCAAGTTTGGTCTCTGGCTGGTGCTCGGCTTCCTGCCGGTGCTGGCAAAGCGGAAGGTGCTGCCAGCACGCATCGTGGTCATACTCGCCGTCGTAGTAGGAGTGGTGTTGGCTTACCTCGGCTACATGAAGCCAGCCATCTGATCGGCCTTATTTCTTCCCGCTCTTGATAAACTCCTCACGGCTCAGGCTGCCGTTTTTATCAGCATCGAACTGAGGGAATCGTTTCGGCGCTTCCTCAGGATCGGGTTGATTGAGGAGGAACTCTTCTCGCGTGAGCTTGCCGTCTTTGTCCTTGTCGCGTGAGTCAAACATGGCTCCGCGATCCTTGGTGGACTTCTTCTTGGTTGATTCGGCTTTCGTGGCAGCAGGCTTGTTTTGAATCTGAGGCCTGGCCTCGGGATGCTTTGCGAGCAGGGCACGAAGCTCAGCCACAATGGCAGGCTGTTCGCTGGCTAGGTTCTTCGTCTCCAGCGGGTCAGCTTCGTAATCGTAAAGTTCAAAGACGGCCTTGTCCGCACTCGCACAGATGGGTTTCCACTCGACGAGACGATAACGATCCGTGCGGATAGCACGGCCCAGACCTTCACCGCGCGGATAGACGTGGATAGCGTGATCGCGAGTGCTCGCGGAGGCGTCTTTGAGCACAGCGGTAAAGCTGCGTCCGTCGAGTTTTTCCGAGGCGGGCAGTCCAGCCAGTTCGGTGAGCGTGGGGTAGATGTCCACCGTCTCGATGAGTGACTGCGTGCGTGAGCCTGCCTTCGCGATGCCCGGCGCGCTGACGATCACGGGAATGCGTGCGGCCTGCTCGTAATTCGAGTGTTTGCACCACATGCCATGATCCCCGAGATGCCAGCCGTGATCTCCCCAGAAGGCGATGATGGTATTTGATGCGAGACCCGTGGCATCGAGCGCATCCAGCACCTTGCCGAGCTGCGCATCCATGTAGCTCGTGGCGGCATAGTAGCCATGGATGAGCTGGCGCTGCTGGTCGGTAGAAACGGGGCCTTTGTCAGGCATGTCTTTGTATTGGCGAAGCTCTCCCCACGACGATGGCGCAAACTCAGGCGCGCCTTCTGGCGCTTTGTCCAAAGCTGGCTGTGGCAGCTTGGCGGGATCGTAGAGATCCCAGTATTTCTTCGGAGCGATGAATGGCAGATGCGGCTTCAAAAAGCCGACAGCGAGGAAGAAGGGTTCGTCTGGCTTCTGCTTCGCGGCTTCGAGACGCCGGATGGCCTCCTCGGCGATCAATCCATCGCCATAGCGATTGTCAGGGACGTCAGCACTTTCTGTTGGTGCGCCGCGCGGGAGCTTCCAGGAATCAACCTTCGGATTGGCGGCCTTCTTTTTCGCCATCTCTTCGGCGGAGGGAGAGTTCTCTGGCAGCGCATAGCTGGCGGCTTTGGGCGTGAAATGTGGCACGCTCCACGAGGCTTCGTCATTCACATTGCCATGACCGACGTGGAAGATTTTGCCGAGACCTTCGGCGCGGTAGCCGTTGTTTTTGAAATGCTGCGGCAGCGTGACAGCATCAGGCGCGCCTTTGCGGAAGTTCGTGCTGAGTTCGTAGATGCCAAGGGTTTGTGGACGCAGGCTGGTCATGAGTGCATTGCGCGAGGGCGAGCACACGGCCTGATTGCAGAAGGCTTTGTCAAAGATCATCCCACGCGCGGCGAGTCGGTCGATGTTCGGCGTCTTCGCATGGGTGTCGCCAAAACAGCCGATGGTGGGCTTGAGGTCATCCACACAGATGAGCAGGACGTTGGGCTTTGCCGCCGTGGAGAGCAGGGGGCAGAGGGCGAAGAGGAGGAACAGGGCGCGCATGAGGCGACTTTGAACGATGGCGCACCACCTATCTTGCAGCGCGCCAGACACCCTCGGTCATGAGCATCTTCGGATGCTCGGGGATGCCACGCTCATTCTGCCGATGCTGCGCCACAAGCAGGTCCACGGCGGCAGCGCCGAGCACATGCGCCTGCTGATCGATGCCAGGCACGCCAGGGTAATCGGCACGCCATGCGAGAGTGACATGGGCGATCTTGTTGCCAACTGGGAACCAGTCGTTGAGAAGATGCCCCGCTTCGATCACGACATCAGGTTTGGCCGACTTCAGCCATGCTTGGAAGTCGGTGCGACTGATCTCACGCCGCAGGCAGATCAGCTCGGAAGCCTGGGCTAGCGGCAGCGGATGATGCGCCAGAAAGCTTGCCGACCATGCGCGATACATCCTCTCATTGATGGTGCTGCCGCCATAGAAACCGATGCGGCGGAAGCCCTGCTTCTTCAGCATCCGCAGCGCTGTCATCATGCCGAGGAAATGATGGTGATGCACCCGATGCAAAGCAGGCCGCGCATAGCCGAGTCCGACGACGACGCTGCTGAATTTCTCCCATCTCATGGAGACATGCCCGCGACTGCGCGAGATGAGCGGCGAGAGGACGAATCCGGGAATACCGCGTGCTTCCAGAATGCCTGAAAGCCTCCGCGAGGTCATGCCGCGTGCCTTGAGATGAAACTCCTCCAGTTGATATCCCAACTGATCCGCGCGCTCATGAGCGCCACGCAGCAGTTCGCGCGACCATGACGAAGCCTTCACTTCTTCCGCCTCCTTTTCCGCCCAGACAAACGCCAGCGTGGTGGGGGAGGCGACCTGCTTTGACCGCCGCATGTGCGTCATCAGCTTCGCGATCTCAGGATCAGGGCGATAGCCCATCGACTCTGCCGCCTGAACCACGCGCTCACGCAATTCTTCACTCACCTGCCGCTCGCCACGCAGCGCGCGAGACACGGACATCTTCGAGATGCCAAGCTGCGCGGCGATGTCGGCGAGTGTGGGGCGGGGCATGATCAGCGGGTGACTTCGAGCGTCAGCGCAGGCTGCTTCTCGCTGATCTCCAGCGTCCAGTCACCTGCGCCGGGCTTCTGCTCTTTCGTCGTCGCTGTGCCATCGGGCGTGTCGAGTCCGGGGACATCGGCGGCACTGTAGTTGACGGTGATTTTGACTTTGCCGAGCGCGGGGCCGCTCTTTTCATCGAGCTTGAAATTGCCACGCATGACTCGTGCGGAGGCGACGGGAGCGCTGGGATCTTCCGGCGTGAAGACGACGCCACCCCAGCTCACGGGTGTGCCATTGATCGTGACTTTGCCGGAGATGGCTGTGCGCTTCGCAGGCTTCAGGAAGCCCTGATTGCGCAACCAGTCACGCAGATGACCACTCCAGGTGCCGAGCACAGGATCGCTGAGGAAAAGGCCGACGCCATGAGGACCGGGACGATAGCTGTGCAGCTCGGCGGGGACTTTGTTTTTCCGGCAGGCGAGGTAAAACGCGACAGCATTCTCGGCGGGCACCGCGGTGTCCTCATCTGTCTGAAAAAGGAAGATCGGCGGTGTCTGCGGAGTCACGCGGCGCTCAGTGCTGACCTGTGCAGCGAGTTCGTCCGTGTTGTTCGGGCCGAGCAGATTTTTGCGTGAGCCATCATGGCGATAATCTTCAATCATCGAGATCACCGGATACGTCGGCGCGGCGACATCGGGACGAGCGCTGGCCTGATCCACAGCATCGTTGGTCATGCCCGCAGGCTTTTCATCAAAGAGCGTCGCAGCCATAGAAGTCAGGTGACCACCTGCCGAGAAGCCGACGATGCCGATGCGGTTCGGGTCGATGCCATAGTCCTTCGCATTTGCCCGCACATGACGGATCGCGCGCTGCACATCCATGAGCTGGACGGGGTAATGATACCCCTGACTGCCGAGGCGATAGTGCAGCACAAACGCCGAGACGCCGAGCCCATTGAACCACTTCGCCACCTGCGTGCCCTCGTGATCCGCCGCCAGCCCGCCGTAGCCTCCGCCAGGACATACGACAAAGGCCGCGCCATTCGCCTTCTCCTTCGCCGCAGGCCAAACATAGACGAAGGGCTGATCTTTGTCCTCCTGCCCCTTTGCCCCCGGCGCGCCATCGGGCCAGAGGCGGACTTTGGCAGGTTCGGCGTGGGCGATGCCGAGCAAAAGGGAGGCGGTGAGGAGAAGAGAAATCTTGTTCATGGGTTGGGAAAGCTGTTAATCCTGTCCCACTCCACCCGTTCTTTCACCTCCCATGATCAGCCGCCGTCATTTTCTTTCCACCAGCCTCGGAGCGCTCAGCGTTTCCACACTGCCCGCTATCGAGCCCATCAACCGCGCTGGCAAAAGCCGCATGCAGCTCGGCGTGGCCGCTTACAGCTTCCGCGAATACTTCCAGTGGATGCGCGGCAAGGAGAACAAGCCCAAGGAAGGTCACAAGCCTTGGAGCATCCTGGATTTCATCGACTGGTGCGCGGACAACAATGTCCCAGGAGCGGAGGTGACGAGCTACTTCTTCCCGCCGGATGTGGACGAGAAGTTCCTGCTCGAAGTGAAACGCCGTGCTTATCTGCGTGGCGTTCAACTCGCGGGCACGGCGGTGGGCAATAACTTTGCCCTGCCAAAGGGTGAAAAACTCAGCGCCGAGATCGCTGATGTGAAGCGCTGGATCGACTACTCCGCGATCATGAATGCTCCGCACATCCGTGTCTTTGCAGGCCCGCAGCCGAAGGATCTCAGCGAGGAGCAAGCCGTGGCGAATTGCCAGGAGGCCTATCAGGAGTGCCTCGACTATGCTGCAACGAAGGGTGTCTTCCTTGGTCTGGAAAACCACGGCGGCATCGTCGCTGAGCCGGACAACCTCATCAAGATGGTCAAAGCCGCCAACAGCCCATGGGCCGGCATCAACTGGGACAGCGGCAACTTCCACACCGAAGACCCGTATGGCGACCTCGCCAAGATCGCGCCGTATGCCATCAACGTGCAGCTCAAGATGGAGATGAGCCCCAAGGGCACCAAGAAAGGCGAAGGCCAGCCAGCCGATGTGCCGCGCCTGCTGAAGATCCTCCGCGACGCGAACTACCAGGGTTGGTTCACGCTGGAGTATGAGGTGGCGCAAGATCCGTTCGTCGAAGTGCCGAAGATTTGCGACATGCTGCGTCCACTGCTCGGTTAATTTTTCTAATCCACTTCTAATTTCCCATGTCCACACCGTCTAAATTCACCACCACCACCTGGCTGATCATCGTCATCGCCAGTATCGGCTTCCTCTTTGACACTTATGAGCTGCTGATGACGCCGCTAGTGGCGGCTCCGGCGATTGCGGAATTATTAAAAGTGCCGCTGAACAATCCGATGGTCACGGACTGGGTGGGCAAGCTGCTTTGGATCGCAGCTCTGTGCGGGGGTGTGTTTGGTCTGCTCGGGGGCTGGTTGGTGGACCGCTTCGGGCGGAAGAAGATCATGGCGGCGAGCATCTTCCTGTATTCGCTTTCACCCTTCTGCGCGGCCTTTGCGACCACGCTGCCGATGTTCGTCTTCTTCCGCAGCACGACCTTCATCGGCGTGTGTGTGGAGTTCGTGGCGGCCATCACCTGGCTGGCTGAGGTTTTCCCTGACAAGAAGGACAAAGAGAAGTGGCTCGGCATCACTCAAGCCTTTGCTTCACTGGGTGGTTTGCTCGTCACGGGCGTGAGTGTGTGGATCAGCAAGCATGGCGCTGATCTGCCACACTTTGGTCTGCCGATTGGCCTTGGTGCCACGGACCCAGGTGCCTGGCGCTACACGCTGATGACGGGCATCCTGCCTGCGATCCCGATTGCGCTGCTGCTGCCGTTTGTGCCGGAGAGCAAGGTTTGGTTGGAGCGCCGTGCGGCTGGATCGCTGAAACGCCCGAGCTTTGGCGCGCTCTTCTCGCCAGAGCTTCGTCGGGTGACATTGGTCACTGCGGCGTTGTCGGCTTGTGCTTATGGCATCGCGTTTGGAGCTCTTCAGGTGACGGTGGCGCGTGTGGCACCCGGGCTGCCTGAACTCAAAGAAGAGTCGAAGGCTCTGGCTCCGCTGCGGAAAGAAGCGGAAGGGCTCAATCTCGAACTCAACAAGCTGGCTGCGACTGATCCGGCTCGCAAAGAAATGATCGGCAAGATCAAGGCAAACTTCGGCCAGCAAAAGCCGCTGAACGACAAGGTGAAAGCGATGAGTGACAAGGTGCAGCTTCATCAGGAGTTGGGTGGTCTGGTCGGGCGCATCTTGCTCGCGGTTCTGCTCATCTGGGGCATCAGCCGGGTGGCCTTGTTGAAGATCTTCCAGATTCCCGCGCTGGTGCTGCTGCCACTGACTTACTTCAAACTCTTCGAGCAGGGCGGCCAGGCATTCCTTTGGGCCTATGGCGTGTGCGGTTTGCTCACCGTGGCGCAGTTCAGCTACTTCGGCGAATATCTGCCCAAGGTCTTCCCGATGCATCTGCGCGGCACAGGTGGCAGCTTTGCCACGAATGTCGGCGGTCGCATGATCGGCACCAGCATGGCTTTCCTAACCACGAGCTTTGTGGCTCCGATGATCGCTGGCAAAGGTCCGATGCTTCCGATGCACGTCGCCATGGCGGCGGGCTACGTCGGCACGGGCATCGCGGTGATCAGCTTCATCGTGGGTTTCCTGCTTCCTGAGCCGAAGAGCGAGGAGTAAAAAGGCATGGTCCCACACCACCGAGGCTTGTTCAGAAATCAGAAAACAAGCCTTCGGTGTGTTGCTGGAATTCCATCGCACTATGAAGCACGCGCGCAATTTCAAGGCGTTCGCCATGAACGCGAAACAGGATCGCGTGCTTACCGGCGAGGCAAATTCGACAGTCTGGATGAATGTCGGGTCTCTGCCGCCAACGAGTGGGTGATTGTGCAATACGATCAAAGGCAGCCCAAATCATGGTCAGGTAGCGATCCGACTGTTCTGCTCCCCATTTCTTGGCGGTGTAGTCGTCGATAGACTCCAAGTCTGCGAGCGCTGCCTGGGCGATCCGATATGTCATGCTGCCTGCCTGCGTGAGCGAATGTGGTTCATGAAGGCAGCCTGATCCATCTCGACATATTCACCCTGGTCGAGTTGATCAAAGCCGACTGCGGCCTCTTTCCTCAGCCAGTCCACGGCTGATTCTCGGGCATCCATCTGACGCAGGGCATCGCGCACGACATCTGCGGCGTTTTCATAGAGACCTGTGGCCATTTTTTTCATGACAAAGGCATCCAAGGTGGGTGGCAGAGTAATCGTCATGGGAAAAGATTGGCACAAAGCCAAACGCTCGCAACCGCTCCTTCGCTCTCAGGGCAGCTCGCATTTACACGAGCAACACACCACACTCTAGCGCATGGCCGCGCAGGAAGTCAGCGGCGGGGAGGCGTTTGCCGCCTTCGGCTTGGACTTCTTCGAGCTTTAGCAAACCGCTGCCACAACTGACGATGAGACCGGCTTTGGGATCGGCGGAGATGATGGTGCCAGCCGTGGGGCAGGCATCGCCTTCGAGGAGGGTGGCGCGGTGGACCTTGAGGGGTTTGCCACCAGGCAGGACGCAGCTTGTACCAGGCCAGGGATTGTAGGCGCGGATGAGGCGTTCGAGTTCGGTGGCGCTGCGGGTCCAGTCGAGGCGGCCATCTTCGCGCTTCAGTTTACCGCAGTGAGTGGAGAGGGTGTTGTCCTGCGGTGTGCGCGGCGGGTTGCCTGCGGCGATGAGATCGAGGGCTTTTTCGAGGCTCGCCGGCGCGGCGAGGGCGAGTTTATCATGCAACACGCCGCCGGTGTCGTTGGGCAGGATGGGCATGGCATCCATGAGCAAAATGTCGCCGGTATCGAGACCCTCGTCCATGAACATGATGGTCACACCGGTCTCGGCATCGCCTTCGCGGATGGCGGCCTGGATGGGCGAGGCCCCGCGATGCTTCGGCAGGAGCGAGGCATGGATGTTCAGGCAGGCCAGACGCGGCACTTCGAGCACGCTTTTCGGCAAAATCTGCCCGTAAGCCACCACGACTGCGACATCCGCCTCGAAGGCTTTCAGTTCATCGACGATGTGTCGGATCTTCGGCGGTTGGAGGACGGCGAGACCTGCGGCGAGCGCACGAACTTTCACCTCCGGCGGCGTGAGTGCGAGTTTGCGGCCAGCGGGCTTGTCAGGCTGCGTGATGACGCCGACGACCTCGTGCTTGGGTGTGGACAGCAGCCACTCCAGCGAGGGCAGGCCGATGTCTCCTGTGCCGATGAAAAGGATGCGCATGAACTAGATCTTCATCTTCTCGATCTCGCGCCAGGCATCCAGAGTCATGACGCCGGCGATGATGTCGTAGAGCACCTTGGCAGGCGGCTGGCTGGCATCGATCTGGCAGATGCGATCACCTGCGTAGTAGTCGAGGATGGGCTTCGTCTCGGCTTCATAGGTGGCGAAGCGCTGCTGGATGACGGTCTCGTTGGCGTCATCGAAGCGGTTGTCCTTCAGCGCACGCTTGCGCAGACGGCGGGTGAGCTCCGTGCGGTCGGGACAACTGAGGTGGAAGACCTTCAGCACCTCGATGTCCTTCTCCATGAGCTTCGCCTGCTCGACATTGCGTGGGATACCGTCGAGCACCAGGAAGTCGATCTCTGGCTTGAAGACATGGCCATCGACGCGCTGATTGATGTTGGCGCGCCAGAGCTGGACGGTGAGATCATCCGGCACGAGTTCGCCACGGCTGGAGTATTCGACAAATTTTTGCCCCAGCGCCGTGCGGGTGTCGAGCGAGCGGAAGACATCGCCACAGGCCAGATGATGGAAGCGGGGAATGGAACCCAGGACCTTGCCCTGCGTGCCTTTGCCACTGCCAGGGGCACCGAGGATGAGGAGTGTGCGGAAGCGGGGTGTGTCAGACATGATGGTTGGTTTTAGCACGTCACGGAGTCGTCACAAGCCGAGCTTGGAGCGAGTTTCGGCTTATGGCAGCTCACACTAATGATGCGCCGACTGAAAACGGGTGAGGTTTAACGCTCTATCGCCATCGCGATGCCCATGCCGCCGCCGATGCAGAGGCTGGCGATGCCGCGATGGAGGTTCAGGTCCTCCATGAGGTGCAGAAGTGTCACGAGCACACGCGCACCGCTGGCACCGACGGGATGACCGAGGGCGATGGCTCCGCCGCGTTGATTCAGCTTGTTTGGATCAAGGCCGAGCTGCCGGGCGCAGGCGAGCGCTTGAGCGGCGAAGGCCTCGTTGATCTCGATGGCGTCCACTTCGTCGAGTTTCCAGCCGGTTTCCTCGCACAGACGACGAATGGCGTGGACGGGGCCGAGTCCCATCGTCGCAGGATCGCAGCCGACGGCGGTGCTGGCGATGATGCGGGCGCGTGAGGGCAGGCCGTGCTCTTTGAGAGCTGACTCGGAAGCCAGCACGAGCAGCGCGGCACCATCGTTGACGCCGGAGGCATTGCCGGCT
>Ga0209480_10000601_pt1 | contig 28885 bp, 23 predicted proteins | sample JI61114C2DNA_FD_187501 | JGI IMG/M metagenome (GOLD analysis project Ga0209480, IMG submission 187501) | Wastewater effluent complex algal communities from Wisconsin, to seasonally profile nutrient transformation and Carbon sequestration -... | ecosystem: Engineered > WWTP > Effluent > Algae... | reverse complement strand
AATTTCTCTTTAGTGCTTTTGCAATTATTCCGGTATCATCGCGCTTGATCAGAATATCAAAAATCTTTGCGGTAGCTAGCGCATCGCCACCAGCCCGGTGCCGGTTTAGAATTTTTATTCCAAGACTTTCTGCTAGCCGCCCTAAACTATATGAATTAAGTCCGGGTATAATTTTTCTGCTCAACCGCACAGTACAAAGTTTCTTTGCGCTCCACGCGATGCCTTGTTCTTCAAACTCTTTCTTTAAAAAACTGTAATCGAAGTGTGCATTGTGCGCCACAAAAATCCTATCCCTTAACCATTCAAAAATTTCTTCGGATAAATCTTCAAAGGCTGGAGCTTCCTCCACCATGGCGGATGTAATTCCCGTAAGGCCAGTGATGAAGCTCGGTACCTTGCGCCCTGGATTTATTAGCGTGTGAAAACTGTCTGTGATTTGTACGCCATCATAATGATAAATCGCTATCTCCGTTACGCGATGATTTTCTGCGTAGCCGCCTGTAGTTTCAATATCAACAATTGCGTACATAAGAGAGCGAAGGTAAGAAGTGATTTTCATTAAACACATAGGCACATAGCACTCATAGATTTTGTGGCCATATTTCTATTTCTCTTATATTTCAATGCTTCCTGAGTTCAGGAATTGAGTCGGTAATTTTGTATTTTTATTCCATGAAAACATACCTCTTAAAGCTTGACGAATCTCAGGAAGAAGTAGTTCAGGCACTTATTAAAGCATTAAAAATTGAAACAGAGGTTTTTTCTGAAGGAGATGAAGATATTGCACTTTCCATGGCAATGGAAGAAGGCAAGAATTATGGCCGCCTTTCAACAGAAGAACAAAAGGATTTCATTAAGAATTTAGGCAAATGAATGTTTCTATTGACAAAAGTTTTGTCAAAGACGCAAAAAAACTTTCGCCTGCGTTGCAATTAAAAATCAAAATTCTAATTGATCATATTCAAACAGTCTTCATCTCTCAGTGAAGTCGGTTGCGAAAAGCTATCTGGATCTCAGAATGCTTATAAAATTAGGATCGGTAACTATCGGATTGGGTTATACAAGGAGGATTCAAATCTCGTATTTTCAAGGATTTTAAATCGAAAAGAAATTTATAGATACTTCCCAAAAAAATAATTCAAAAATGAACGGACTTATTCGCTTTCTTTTAAATGGCTTAGCCGTGTTGCTTACTGGCTACTTGCTGAAGGGTGGTGTGCATGTAGAAAATTATGGCTATGCACTTTTGGTTGCCGTGGTAATAGCGATTGCCAACGTGCTCGTAAAACCTATTCTTATCATTCTTACCATACCCATAACCATAGTTACGCTAGGATTATTTTTACTCGTGATCAATGCATTAATCGTTTTGTTGGTTGATTACTTTATACCGGGCTTTGAAGTGGACGGATTTTGGTGGGCACTTGGCTTCAGTTTAATCCTATCTATTTTCAATAGTTTGTTTACTGACATGACGAAAGCTAAGAAGAATTAATTCACTTCAGCAATAAAATTTTCATTCAGATAGATAACATCCGCTTAGTATTGCGATAATATTGGGTGGATACCTTGGCGAAGAAATGATTCGTTTGGCACATACCCTCTTAGGAACTCTAGTCGCTCTGCTGCTCTTCATTTTACCGATGAACTCATTGGGTACCAATCTGATAAATTATGTATTACAAGTTTGATTGTAGTAAAAACGTAATCTATTTTTTTTACTTTGTTCCATGACCCTCGAATTTCCTGAGCATTTCCAGTTTGGTACTAGTACCTCCGCAGTGCAAATTGAAACAGCCGTAGATCACGATTGGGAAAACCTTATAGCCGATGACAATTCTGTGTTTGCCCGAACTACGGATCATGAATTGCGATGGGAAGAAGATATTAAAATTATTGCCTCGCTGGCTCCAAACCATCGAATGAGTTTAATGTGGAGTAAATTGCAACCGGGTCCATTGGCAACTCTTAACAAAGCAGAAGTTTACTATTATAGAAAAGTGTTAACCCAACTCCGAGAACGCGGGGTTGATATCATGCTCGTGCTTCATCACTTTGCCAACCCAACCTGGTTTGCTGCTGCCGGTGGTTGGGCAAACAAGCAAAGTGTTACCTGGTGGCTCGATTATGTGAAAAAAATTATCGCAGAGTTTGATGAGTATATCTGCTTGTGGAATACATTCAACGAACCCAATCTTTATATAACACTAAGTTCCATTGGTGGAATTTTCCCACCACAAAAATCAAATCCTATTTATGCGTGGAAGGTTCTGAATAATTTAAGCCGTGCCCATAAGTACGGGTACGAAATCCTGAAAGAATTATCCCCAAGCAAACCTGTAGCCACATCACACAATGCTTCTATTTTGGCCGCAGATAATCTATTGGGTAAGCTACCTGCAAAACTTGCCGACTGGTGGTATATGGAATTTATTCCGGGTTGGTTCGAGTCATGCGATTTTTTTGGACTGAGTTATTATTCGCGCATTGGCTACGATCCGTTTCCGGTTACGTTTTTAAAAACTCCTCAAAAAATTATCTCACAAGGGAAGCGTCATGATGATATGTGGGAATACTATCCGGAAGGTCTATCGATATGCCTTGAGCGATATTGGAAAAGATTTGGCAAACCAATTATCATCACAGAAAATGGTATGAGCACGCGTGATGACAATAAAAGAATTCAAGCCATCCATGACTATATGCAAATCATTCACAAGTGTCTTAGAAAGGGAATTGACATTCGTGGCTACTACCATTGGAGCGCGTGGGATAATTTTGAATGGAACCTGGGCCCTTCGCAATGCTTTGGTTTATACCGGTGCGATCCCATAACAATGGAACGAACTAAGCGACCCAGCGCGGATATCTTTTCTTCGTTAGCTTATTCAAAAAAAATTGAGATCGTTTCTATTTCCGATCGGCATAAAGTTTTAGAACGCGCTCAATAGAAGCACGAGCTGTTTCTTTAAAATTTATCTCCACCCTTGTATCTGTATCAATCCACTCCTCAATTTTTGTTAGTCGCTTTTTCGTTAGTTTTTTTAATACCGGCACACCCAGTTGTTTCAACGAAGCCGCATTAAAATGCTGCTCGTACTGATTCTTCATGGGCACCACCAGTAATTTCTTTTTGAGATAGAGGGCTTCGGCCGGGGTTTCAAAACCAGCACCACATAGTACACCATGCGAGGAAGCCAAGCTTAAGGTGAACGCTTCATTATCAACCGGAAAAACTGAAATCTTCCCGATATGATAAGGTTTGGAAACGTGTTTAGAAAACAAATGCCAGGTTATATTCGAAAATTTTAAGAACCACTTTACCAGTTTTTTGTCATCGTAAGCCGGTAAATAAACAGTGTAATGTCCTTCGTTTGATGCAATTGCTTTACGAACACGGTCGCGGATGACCGGTGTAAAAATATTGCGGTCGTAGGATGCAAAATGAAATCCTACCCCTTGTGCTGCAGGGGCATAGTTGTTTAAAAGCCATGAACCAATTGGATCAAAATGCTTTGGCTTGGGCACTTTGGATGATAACAACGCATATTGATGGCTAAGGGCAAAGCAGGGTACTTTGCGCTTATGACAAGCCCAGGCGCTGATGGCTTCAAAGTCATTAATAACTAAATCATATTTCTCGACCGGGAATTCTTTAATCTCACGTACCACTCTTTTCGAACTATTGTTTTTAAAGGTCTTCAAAAAATCTACTCCTCCTTGTTTGCCAAAGAAAAAGCTTAGCCCTTTTGATTTATACTTAACAGGCATCGCTAGTTTTATATCCGCTTGTGAGCCGCTAACAAATAGGTCAACTTTTCCATAGCTGGAAAGAAGGGGGGCAATCTCTTCCGCTCGCGCAATATGACCATTGCCTGTTCCCTGTATCGCGTATAATATCTTCACCGTTTTACTTTTAAAAATTCTTTGGTCATTTTATTAAAGATTTCCTGATTGTCAAAATCCTTGAATCTTCGGGGTAACTTAATAGTCTGCGCTGCTTTGTCATCGCGGTAATTATAAATTTTCCACTCTCCTTGATGGTATTCCAACGCGGTAAGATTCTCTACCCAATCGCCTGAATTAAGATACATTACACTTCCTTTCTCGGTTGTTATTTTTTTCATGGCTGGTTTGTGAATGTGTCCACAAACAACATAATCGTAGCCGTTATCGATGGCAATTTTGGCTGCCGTTAATTCAAAGTTGTCTATAAATTGAACCGCTTTTTTTACACTGTCTTTAATTCGTTTGGAAAGAGATATCTTCTCACGGCCTAATTTATTCAATATAAAATTGGCCAGCGTGTTGGTTAGAATCAGAAAGTCGTACCCTACTGCTCCTAACTTTGCAAGCCATCGAGCACTTTTCATCGTTACATCAAAAATATCACCATGAAAAATCCAGGCTTGCTTCCCATTCAATTTCATGAGCAATTTGTTCTCTATCCGAAACGACCCCAGCCGGAAGCCTGTAAATTTCCTTAGCATCTCATCATGATTTCCCGTAAGGTAAATTACTTTTGTATTGCGGGTCATTAAACCAGTAAGGTGTTTAATAATTTGCATGTGAGTTTTAGGCCAATAGCGGGTAGAAAACTGCCACATGTCTATGACATCTCCATTGAGTATTACTTTGCCGGGCTCAATGGATTTCAAATAGCGTAGCAATTCACTGGCATGACAGCCGTAGGTTCCGAGATGAAGATCAGACAAAACAACAACATCTACTAAGCGTCTTTTACTTTTTCCCATTTAGGTTGTCCAATATCAGGTAAACAATGGCGCGGAAAAGTATGCCGGGTTTATAAATCACCCTTTACTGGGATGTTAGCTTATTGTTACCAATGCAAACTACTTAGTCAAAAACAAGGTTTGGGTCGGGTATGCAAATTGAATCCCTTCTGCAGCAAAAGCATTAAAAATTTCCATGTTGATCTTCTGTTGCAAGTCCATATAATGATTGTATTCCGAAGTTTCAACAAAGTAAACTATCTCAAAATCTAGACTCGAAGCACTAAATTTTTGAAAATGCGCTCGGTCAAACGCAACCCCTTCTTTTGTTTCTATAATGCTTTTAAGTATAGCCGGAATTTTTTCAAGTTGTTGAGGTGTAGTCTGATAAATAACGCCAAGTGCAAAAACAATTCTCCTTCGCTCCATCCGTTTAAAATTGTGGATGCGCGAATTGGTGAGGTCGCTATTTGAAAACACAAGTTGCTCACCGGTGATACTTTTCAATCGGGTTGTTTTAAGGCCAATGTATTCCACAGTCCCTTTTTTATCATCCACAGTAATATAATCCCCCACCTCAAAAGGACGGTCAAAGAAGATTACAAAGTAATTAAACAAATCGCCTAAAATATTTTGTGCTGCCAAGGCGATGGCAATACCCCCAATGCCCAAGCCCGCAATAATAGCGGTAACATCAAAACCTAAATTATTAAAAATGAAAAGTAGGCCGATGCACCAGAGCAGCCCATTTACAATCAACATAATTCCCCCAAGCTGCTTTATTTTTTCTTCGCCATCTTCCTTTGATTTGATGAATGCTTCTAAGGATAGCTGAACAAACGAAGAGAGCATTCGCACGGCATAAAATGCGAACACAACCACCATGGCATTATGAATGAGCTTGTCAACTCTAACGGAAAACGTGAGGTATTGCAGGGCAAAATAGATGATGATAAAATTGAAAATTGGCAACCCAAACTTTTCGATCCCACTTATCAAATAGTCATCGAGTTTTGTTTCCGTCTTGCTCGTCCAAACTTTGATTCTTTTTAAAATGCTTTTTCTGAAAAGCCGAAGTAAAAGCAATCCCCCAATAATAATCCCTAACGTTATCAGATAATTTTGAACTGTGTTGTCATGATACTCGCGCTTCAATAATTCTTCCATGGTGCATTTATAAGATACACAAAATTACTATCTCAGGAAGAGGAGACAAACCTATTTCATGATTTCCAGTCCTTTATTAGTAAATAAAACCACTAACGGAAAATCTTACGTGCCTGCAACAATCTTTTATTAATTTACCTGCCTGAAATTTGGAATGGTAAAATCACATTTTGTTAGAGACAATGCCATTTACAGTCATATTTAAATAGTAACAACAGACTCCATGAAAAAAATACTTTGGCTAATTTTTATTTGCCCTGCTGCATGGGCACAACAACTTGCCCCACTTACGGTAGAAAAAATAATGCGCGATCCGAAATGGATGGGGGTTGCACCTTCTAACATAAGTTGGGCAGAAGACGGGAAACAAATTTATTTCAATTGGAATCCTGATCGCAACCCAGAGGATTCACTCTATTCAATTTCCATAGCCAACCGCGCGCCACAAAAAGTAAATGCTTCTATCAGAAGAGCATTGCCAACTTCATTTAATAGCGAGTATAATAAGTTGTTCACTAAAAAACTCTATGAGAAAAATGGCGACCTTTTTATGTTAGATGTCGCCACAGCAAAAACAACGCAAATTACCAATACGCTTGATCGCGAATCGAATCCAACATTTTCGCAAGACGAAAAGAAAATACTTTTCACAGCCAATGGAAATCTTTTTAACTGGGAAATCAGTACAGGTGCTTTCACCCAACTCACAAATTTTAAAAAGGGAAACAAAAGACCGGAGGCCAAACAATCGCCACAAGAAAAATGGTTGAAAGATGATCAGCTTGCATACTTTGAAATTTTAAAACAACGCAGCGATTCCCGCAAGGCAACTGAAAAAAATCGAAAGGCCGATCAACCTATTCGCCCAAAAGAAATTTATTTGGATGATAAAAACGTTGATAATATTCAATTAAGTCCGGACGGAAATTTTATCACCTATCGCCTTACAAAAAACGAAAATGGAAAAAACACTATCGTGCCTAGTTATGTAACCGAGTCTGGTTTTACTGAAGATATTCCAGGGCGCACTAAGGTTGGTGTTGCGTTAAGTGTTTCAGAATTATTCGTTTATGATATCAAGCACGATACCGTATTAGCAGTTAAAACTGATGAAATTCCGGGCATCTTTGATGTGCCTGAATATCGCAAAGACTATCCCACCAAGGTTACCAAGCCAGATGCAAAAGAAAAGAAGCCTGAAGCAAGACAAGTTTCCTTTACAAGTTTAATCTGGTCGGCCGATGGAAAGCATAATGCAATTGTTGCACGATCACAAGACAATAAAGATCGTTGGATTCTTTCGCTGGATGCAGCTACTCAGAAACTTTCTGTAATCGATCGCCAGCATGATGATGCCTGGATTGGCGGCCCCGGCACAGGCGGTTTCTTTGGTGGTGCCAACGTGGGTTGGTTAGCCGATAATAAAACCGTTTGGTTTCAATCGGAAGAAAGTGGCTACTCGCATTTATATAGTGTAGATGTTACAACCGGAAAGAAGCAAGCGCTTACCTCTGGAAAGTTTGAAGTGCAATCTGTAGCGCCTTCGCGTGATAAAAAATTCTTTTACCTGACAACCAATGAAGAGCACCCTGGTGAAAAACATTTTTATAAAATGGCAGTAACCGGAGGCAAGCGTGAAAAACTTACCACCATGACAGGAGCGAATGAAGTCAATCTTTCGTCTGACGAAAAATGGTTGGCGATTCGGTATTCGTATAGCAACAAACCGTGGGAACTTTACATTCAGGAAAATAAGCCTGGAGCGAAGCCACAACAAATCACAAACTCACTGTCTTCAGAATTTAAATCATACGCCTGGCGCGATCCTGAGTTAACAACCTTTAAAGCGCGCGATGGGGCCGATGTGTATGCGCGTGTTTACAAACCTGAAAAGCCAAATGGTGCAGCGGTTGTTTTTGTTCATGGTGCCGGGTACTTGCAAAATGCACATAAGTGGTGGAGCAGTTACTTCCGCGAATACATGTTTCATAATTTGTTAACCGACAAAGGATACACTGTAATTGATATGGACTATCGAGCTAGTGCTGGCTACGGTCGCGATTGGCGCACCGGTATTTATCGCTTTATGGGCGGCAAAGATTTAACCGATAATGTTGATGGTGCTAAATGGCTCACCGAAAAATATGGTGTTGATCCAAAACGCATTGGTGTATATGGTGGCTCGTATGGAGGTTTCATTACTTTAATGGGAATGTTTACTACACCTGATGTATTTGCTGCCGGTGCTGCATTGCGACCAGTAACTGATTGGGCACAATACAATCATGGGTACACAGCAAATATTTTGAACGTCCCTTATCAGGATAGTATTGCGTATGTGAAAAGCTCACCGCTCTATCATGCAGAAGGATTGAAAGGTCATTTGTTAATCTGTCATGGTATGATTGATACAAACGTACACTTTCAAGATGCCGTAAAACTATCGCAACGATTAATAGAGTTGGGTAAAGACAATTGGGAACTTGCGGGATACCCGATGGAAGACCATGGTTTTGTTGAACCCAGCAGCTGGACCGATGAGTACAAGCGAATCTTAAAATTGTTTGAAGAGAATTTGAGGTGATTTATAATCTTTAGAAAAAGACATAATCAATTCTTTTCAATTACTTCCCTGATCTGCTTATGCAGTTCAGGGATTTTATTTTTTATCACATCCCAAACAATGGAATAGTTTATTCCAAGGTAATCATGGATTAATCTATCCCTCATTCCGGCCATGTTTTTCCATTTTATTGAAGACCATTTCAACTTAAAATCTGCAGGTATTTTCTTTGTGGCTTCTCCTATAATTTCCAGACTTCTAACGATAGCTCTTTTTAGAGTCTCATCATTGAGTAGCCCATCTTTCGATAAATCGTTTTCGGTTACCGATATAATATAACTGCATTCATCTAAAATATGCCTAAGGTATTCAACGGGTTGCTTAGGCATAGATAACCTCGCTTAAAATAGTTGGTCCAATATAAGGGCTTAGTCCATTTTTTGTCACAATCTCAATCCGTTCCCTCTTAAACAAGTTCTCCAACAAATCGCAGACCTCCATATAATTATCAAAATTCTCTTGACTAGGATCAAAATCAAGAAGTATATCAATGTCACTCTTATCTGATTGTTCTCCTCTTACATAAGAACCAAAGAGCCCAACTTGACTTACGCCAAGTTTTAACAAATCTGGTTTATGAGATTTTATTTTGTTTAGTATGGATTCCTTGGAAAGCATCTTCTATGTTTTTTCAAAGATACAAATCTCATTGCAAACTTGAATCTTTGTTATAAGCCGTTTCTTCCTTATTCAAATGGTTAGCGTGGTCAACTACATTCCAGTAACTTGTCTCTCCAAATTCTTTACCAAATCAATCAATTACGATATGAAATTTTTTGTTCGACTTGTTTTAATAATACTTGTGGCGTTTTCTCCAATAGGCTTCGCGCAAGCGCAAGGCACGATGCTGTTGCGTCAGCCAACCATTAGCAACACGGATATTGTGTTTGTGTATGCTAACGACTTATGGATTGTGAATAAGGAAGGTGGCGATGCGCGTAGGCTCACCAGCAACGAAGGTGAAGAAAGTGAACCGCATTTTTCTCCTGATGGTAAACTGATTGCTTTTACTGGTCAGTATGATGGTAATACCGATGTGTATTTAATTCCTGCTGAAGGCGGGCAACCGCAGCGACTCACATGGCATCCGGGCAATGATGTAGTTACCGGATGGACACCCGATGGAAAAGAAATTCTATTTGCCTCCACGCGCGAAGGCGTTGCCACACTCGAATCAAAATTTTTTAAAATCAATAAAGCTGGCGGTATGGAAGAGGCCTTAGCAATTCCGCGTGCTGTAGCCGGAGAAATTTCTGAAGACGGAAAGTTTATTGCTTATCAGCAAATAGGTTTTTGGGATCCCGAGTGGAGAAACTACCGCGGTGGTCAAGCAAAGCCCATCTGGATTGTTGATCTAAAAACCTATGCACTTAAAATGACTCCGCAAACAGACAATGAGCGCCACACTGATCCTGTTTGGTTAAACAATATTGTTTATTATTTATCCGAGCGTGATTATGCTAATAATGTATGGTCCTACAATCCGACTAATAATGAATCCAAGCAACTTACTTTTCATTCCGACTTTGATGTGAAAAGTATTGATGCCGGTGGTGGCCAATTGGTTTACGAACAAGGTGGTTATTTGCATACCCTGAATCCCGCGACAGCGGCAACAAAAAAATTAACTATTAATGTGCGCGGTGATTTTCATTGGGCGCGTGCACGGTGGCAAGATGTAAAACCGAATGCGCTAATCAACGCCTCCCTTTCACCCACTGGCCAGCGAGCGTTGTTTGAGTATAGAGGTGAAATTTTTACGGTACCAAAAGAAAAAGGCGACTGGAGAAATATCACCAACTCATCAGGTGCGGCCGATCGCAGTCCTGTTTGGTCGCCCGATGGAAAAAGAATTGCCTGGTTTAGCGATGCCAGTGGCGAATATCAATTGATGATTGCAGATCAGGAAGGATTAGAAAAACCAAAAGTAATTGCCATTGCCAATCCAACTTTTTTCTTTAAGCCCGCGTGGTCACCCGATGGAAAACACATTGCCTTTACGGATACCGATTATAATTTATGGTATACCGATGTTGTATCCGGCCAAACAAAAAAAGCAGATACCGAACGCTATGCACATCCTAATAGATCGTTGAATCCTGTATGGTCACCCGATAGTAAATGGATTGCCTATGCGCGATTGATTGATAGTCATTATAAAGTAATCAAAGCACACAATGTTGAAACTGGAAAAACGCTTCAACTAACGGATGGCATGGCCGATGCAATTTCTCCTGTTTGGGATGCGAGTGGCAAGTATCTCTATTTTCTGGCAAGCACTAACTATGGATTGAACACCGGTTGGCTCGATATGAGTTCGTACGAACGCCCAATTACCCGCGCGCTCTATTTAATTGTACTAAGTAAAGATGATCCTTCCCCATTGTTGCCGCGCAGCGATGAAGAAAAACCTAAAGAAGACAAAAAAGAAGCAACTCAAATTGTTAAAATTGATCTTGATGGAATCAGTCAACGCATTGTTGCCGTTGATATTCCTTTGCGGGATTATCAGGAATTAATTTCCGGCCCCGATGGCTATGTTTTTTATACCGAGTCTGTTCCTAATCAAACGGGTACAACTTTGCACCGTTACAATTTCAAAGATCGTAAGAGCGAAGTTTACTTATCACCAATTAATGAAGCTTCTGTTTCGAATGATCGCAAGTCATTGCTTTATCGTAACGGCAGCACGTGGGGGATTTTAGGCACAACCGACAACAACAAAAAATCAGGCGATGGAAAGTTAGATGCACTTTCATCACTCAAAGTAAAAATAGATCCGCGCGAAGAATGGAAGCAAATTTTTCGCGAAGGCTGGCGCTATCAGCGCGATTTTTTATATGTAAACAATACGCATGGTGCCCCGTGGAATGATGTTTACAAATGGTACAGTCCCTGGGTTGAGCATGTACAACATCGCACCGACTTAAATTACATCGTTGATATTTTAGGAGGTGAAGTTTCTGTTGGCCATTCTTACACACGCGGTGGAGATTTTCCACAAATTGATAATGTACCTATCGGTTTGCTGGGTGCCGATTATGAATTAGAAAAGGGAACCTATCGTTTTAAAAAGATTTATACTGGTGAAGATTGGAATCCAAACCTAAATGCTCCTTTGCGGGAACCTGGTATTGGCGTTAATGTTGGTGACTATCTTCTAGAAGTTAATGGTGTTGCTATTTCTGCATCTGAAAATTTCTATAAGTATTTTGAGGGTACCGCCAATCGTCAAACAAAAATCAGGGTGAATAACAAACCCGGTTTAGAAGGGTCACGCTTAGTTACAGTAATCCCAATTGCAAATGAAAGTCAACTGCGCATGATGAATTGGGTAGAAAGCAATCGCAAAAAAGTAGATGAGCTTTCGGGTGGAAAAATTGCTTACGTGTATATCCCCAATACAGGCCAACCGGGGTACACCTATTTCAATCGCTACTATTTTGCACAGCAAGATAAGAAGGGCGCGGTGATTGACGAACGAAATAATGGTGGCGGTTCGGCAGCCGATTACATGGTAGATATTATGTCGCGCCAGTTGATGGGATATTTTAATAGTAAGGTTGGTGATCATCGTCCGTTCCTAACCCCAAATGCGGGAATCTTCGGGCCAAAAGTTATGCTCATTAATGAACGTGCAGGTTCTGGCGGAGACTTACTTCCGTACTTATTTAACAAAATGAAAATCGGACCGTTGGTTGGAACAAAAACCTGGGGTGGCTTAGTAGGCACATGGGATACTCCACCATTTTTGGATGGCGGTCGCATGGTTGCGCCACGTGGAGGATTCTACGATACGGATGGCAAGTGGGCAGTAGAAGGAGTGGGCATTTCACCCGATGTTGCTGTAGAGCAAACTCCGGCTGATGTTATTAAAGGCAGAGATCCGCAATTGGAACGAGCTGTTCAGGAGGCCTTAAATTTATTGAAGACTCAAAGTGTAGAATTAAAACCAGAACCTGCCGCACCGATAAAATACAGAAGACCAACAAAGAAGAATTAGAGTATATCATTTGATTAAAATAGCTATCTCAAGTCATTGTACGCATATTTTGGTTTCATTCATAAATAAAATTTAATCGAAGTGTCCTATTCAAATAATCTCATTTGTTATGTGTGTAAATCAATAACACGTTAAACAGTTAAAAAGATGGACGAATTCGCTTTAATTATGAGGCACGAGGATGGTGCTAAACTAGCATCACCTGAACAAATGCAAACCTGGATGAAACAAACCATGGATTGGATTGGCGGCATTGCCGCGCAAAACAAATTTGTGAGCGGCACCGGCTTGCCATTTGATAGCGCGAGAGTAGTAACAACCAAGAACTCAAAAAGTATTGTAACCAACGGGCCTTTTGGCGACATCAAAGAAACCATTGGTGGCTTTATAATTGTTAAGGCCGAATCGATTGACGAGGCTGTTGAGTTTGCTAAAGGCTGTCCAGTTCTAGCAGGCGAAGGGAACAGCATGGAAGTAAGAAAAATCGCCAAGAACGATGGCGCTCATTAAAAAATGGAAAGCCTCTATATCTTTAGCAGAGGCTTTCTTATTTTATGAATCAGCAGGAATTAATACCACATTTATTCAGAACCGAATTTAGAAAAATAACTTCAGTACTGGGTAAGTTATTGGGCATTGATAATCTTGAACTAGCCGAGGATATAGCCAGCGATACATTCCTTTCTGCCATGGAAACCTGGAGTTATAATGGCATTCCAGATAATCCTACGGCTTGGCTTTATACTGTCGCTAAAAATAAAGCAAAGAATCATTTACAGCGTAATAACCTATTCGCACAAAAAATATCTCCACAAATAAAATCGTCACTTGCTGAAGGTGATGAAATAGAAATTGACTTATCGGAAAAGAATATTACGGATAGTCAATTACAAATGCTCTTTGCAATTTGTCACCCGTCCATTTCAACGGAAGCACAAATAGGATTATCACTTCGCATTTTATGCGGATTTGGAATTGATGAAATTGCTGGCGCATTGCTGAGCAACAAAGAAACCATTAACAAACGCCTCGTTAGAGCGAAAGAGAAGTTACGCGCAGAGAAAGTTCAGATTTTATTTCCAAATGAAACTGAAATTGAAAATCGATTAGGGCCAGTTCTTCTCACGCTATACTTACTTTTCAGCGAGGGTTACTATTCCGAAAGTAAAGATGAGGTCTTACGAAAAGATCTTTGTATAGAGGCGATGCGACTAACGCATCTACTCATTGAGAATGAACAAACCAATAAACCTCAAGTTAATGCCTTGATCGCACTTATGTGTTTTCATGCTTCGCGATTTGAAGCCAGAAAAAACAATCGGGGTGAATTTGTTCTATATCAAGATCAGGACGAAACACTTTGGAATCAAGCGCTAATCAAAAAAGGAGTTTTCTTTTTTAACCAAGCTTCCCACGGAAGCAAACTTTCAAAGTATCATCTGGAGGCAGGTATTGCTTATTGGCATACTATCAAAGCCGACACGAAAGAAAAATGGGAAGGCATTCTACAGCTCTACAATCAATTATTACAACTTGAGTATTCACCTGTTGCAGCCCTGAACAGAACTTATGCACTCTCTAAAGTATATGGAAAAGCCGAAGCCATCATTCAAGCCGAAAAATTGAATTTATCCGACAATCATTTTTACTTTACCTTACTTGGCGAACTTTATACCGACATTGACATTCAGAAAGCCAAGAGTAACTTTACTAACGCTTTAGCATTAGCCAAAACAACAGTCGACAAACAGACGATTCAAAACAAACTTGATAAGCTATGAAAGGAAGACAATTTCTATTCTGGTTTGGACTCATCACATCGCTAGCTTCTTGCTCCGCTGAATCTTCACAGAGAAGTCAGCAAGAACTAAAAGAGGAAATCCGTCAGCAAGAACATGCTTTTCAAAAAATGCTTAAAGAGCAAGGTGCTGCTCAAGCCTTCTCAACGTTTGCTGCCAATGACGCAACCATTAAGCGGCAAAATGATTCACTAATCATTGGCAAAGCATCTATTAAAAATTATTACTCGGCACCATTGTACCAAAACGCTTTAGCTGAATGGGAGCCAGATCTGATTGATGTATCAACGGATGGTACGTTGGCTTATACCTTCGGAAAATATCAATGGCACTTTACGGATTCAACGGGTAATACAAAGACTTACCGTGGCGTGTTTCATACAGTATGGAAAAGGATGGAAGATGGTTCGTGGAAATATGTTTGGGATTAAAGCTTAACCGTAACTCAGATTACGCTATAGAATCCTCTAGTATTTATGTAGAAAGACGTACCTTGATTTTATAAATCTTAATTGTGATGACTAAATATTATTCTCGTTTCCTCATAGTTTTACTGGCGCTATTTATTGTAGGTTCATTATCAGCGCAAAAAATTTCAGTTGTTAATCCAGAAACGATTGGTTTCTCAAGCAAGCGACTGGACAGAATTGAAGCGGTATTCAATGATTATGTGAAGAATAATAAAATGGCCGGCAGTGTGATACTTGTAGCCCGCAAAGGAAAAGTCGGATACTTCAAGTCATTTGGCTATCGCGATATAGCATCAAAATCAGCTATGACGAATGATGACATCTTTCGCATCGCCTCACAAACTAAAGCGATCATTAGCGTTGGCATTATGACTTTGCAAGAGGAAGGAAAATTATTGATACAAGATAATGTAAGCCAATACATTCCTGAGTTTAAAGAAACTACGGTTGCTGTAGCGAAGGAAAGTGGTAGCTATGAAGTAGTGAAAGCTAAAAGACAAATAACGGTTAGAGATTTATTAACCCATACAGCGGGTATTGGATATGGATATGGTGTCTCCAGCAGCGAGTGGAAGAAAGCTGAAATTCAAGGTTGGTATTTTGCTGATCGCAATGAACCTATTGTAGAAACCATCAAACGCATGGCTGTATTGCCCATGGATGCACAACCCGGAACAGAATGGGTGTACGGTTATTCGATTGATGTTTTAGGAGCAATAATTGAAAAGGCTTCGGGTATGCCGCTTGATCAATTTCTTCAGGATCGAATTTTCAACCCGCTTGGCATGATGGACACACATTTCTATTTGCCTAAAAATAAGTCAGCTCGATTAGCTACCGTATATTCTCCAAAAGAAGGCTCACCATTAATACCAGCCCCAATTGCCGGAACGATGGATAGTCAAGGCGCTTATGTAGATGGCCCGCGAAAAAGTTTTTCTGGGGGCGCTGGTTTACTTTCTACAGCTACAGATTATTATCTCTTTCTTCAGATGATGGCAAACAAAGGTGAGCTGAATGGAAAACGAATTCTCTCGCCACGTACGGTTGATTTAATGACGATGAATCACTTACCGGATGAGGTAAGCTATAGACCAGGACAAGGCTTTGGATTAGGATTTAGTATTGTACTTGATGAAGGAAAGCGCGGCCAACCAGGATCAGTTGGTGAATACGGTTGGGGTGGTGCTTATGGTTCTACCTATTGGGTTGATCCAAAAGAAGAACTAGTTGTTGTTTACTTTACGCAAGTTCGCCCGGGCTCAATCGTGAAAGATCAATTGATGTTACGGGCATTAATTTACCAGGCGTTAGTCGATTAGAGTTTATCAGCCTTGTTTCTTAATCGCTGAATGCAATTATCGAGTGAGCGATAGTGATGATAAATGCTTTTCCAGATATTTCCTTTCAAGGCAGTTTTTAGTTCGGGTTGCTTGTCCAGCCCACCTGAATACCAATCTCCATTTTCATGATCAATAAGATACGTGTCTGTATATTTCCAAAGCATTTCAAATTTCGCATAGTAATTCATTTCATCATCAGGAAATAAATCTGCCATCAACAATAAAGCATTGAGACCTTCGGCTTGTGCCCACCAATTTTTGGTATCGTGTGTGATGGTGATTCCTGGTTTGTCTTTGAAATAATAAGCCTCATCATAAAATCCCCCAACGGAATTATCCCAGCCATTGGTAATGGCATGATCCACCATTTTTTTTGCGATTCGCGTAGTTGTTGTGTCATTGTACAAACCCAACTCGTGTGACGCCTCTAGCATTAGGTAAGCGGTTTCAACATCGTGCCCAAACGAAACATGATCAAGTTGATGATGCGAATTAATTACCTCATCTGTTGAGTCGGCAAATGAAACAGGTGTCCAATCAGGTAGTAGAAAAAGAGTTAAGTATCCTTTTGGTGTAACAATGGTATCGCGAATTAATATGAGCATCTCCTTCAATCTTTCATACACCAGTGGATCTGGCCATACTTGATATAGTTCAGTTAAAGCCTCAAGTAGATGGATAGAACTGTTTTGGTCTTTATAGCCCGTTTCAGCAGTCGAGGGCGTAGTTGCTAATCTCATTATTGGCTTGCCGTTGCGCTTCAAATGTTGAAAGTATCCTTTATGAACAGGATCATGACTTCCTTTCTCCAACCACATAAAAGCATCCTGCGCAAGCTTTAATGCACTACTATCCTTTGACTGGTGGAAGTAGGCGGCCAGCGCATAAATACCAAAAGCATTACCATATGCGGTTTTGTTTGAATCTCCCTTTACATTTCCTTGTTTGTCTACCAACCAATAAAATCCGCCTTCGGTTTTGTCCCACATTTTATCTCTTAAAAACTCAAAGCCATGTTTTGCTCCGGTTTTATAATAGGCAACCTCCGGATATTGCTCGGCTAACTTTGCATTCGTCCAGGTGTGGCGCGCTTGCGTTACAATCATCTTGTTCTGATCGCCTGTTGGTTTGAAATCGTAAGTGTAGGTTGAGATAAATCCACCATCTACTGTATCGATTGATTGCGGATACCATTTATTCAGCACTTCCGATTTTAACGATGACTCCATTGCATCTGCAATTTGAGTGCGGGTTGTTTCCTTGGCGGGATTACAACCTAAAATAAAAAGTAGAATGAGTGCGGCACCTTTTTTTGTATACATAACGCTTTATAATAAGGGATTTAAATTCGATGCAGCGACTGACCCAACATCTAATCCCTGCAACCAGCGTTGCCTATCTTTCTCTTGCCACTCATTGAGGGGTTCCGAAACCTTGGCTCCATCGGCATAATATATTATAGTCATTACTTCGCGCATCGTATTCGAAGAATTGCCCGGAGCCTTGTGCAAAGTTAGCCCTGCATGAAAGGTGGCATCCCCCGCTTTCATCTGATCGGGCATAAACACAGGATATCTCTTTCTTGTAACATACTCATCTAACTCTTTTTCAGATTCATCAGAGATCTCAAGATTTTTTACCAACCCATCTTTGTGCGAACCACCAGCAAAAGTTAACATACCCATATCGGTTGTAATATCTATCAAGGGCATCCACATAGTAATGGTATTGCTGGTTGACAACGGCCAATAGTATTGATCCTGATGCCAGGGAGTAAACCCTCCGCCCGGTTCTTTAAATAAAGCCTGATCGTGATAAAGCCGAACCCGCTCAACACCCATTAATTGAGCGGCCATTGAAGCAAACTTTTTAGCCAAGGTAAATTCTTTAACCTGTGCATCTGTTTCCCACAAGTTCATGGTTTGAAGAAATGCTTTCCCATAGGTATCTCTATCCTCCATCTTTCGAACTTCGGGGTTAAGTTTTTTTACGGCATTAAGAATCAAAGGACGGTAATGGTTGATTTCTTCAGTGGTTGCCATCTTTTTTATGAATGCATAGCCATTTTGCTGAAAGTCCGCTTTTTGCTTGGCATCAATAGCAGGTAGTTGGTTAAGGGTTTTCATTAAATCATTCTTTTACAATCAAATTATATTTTCTATTAAGTAAAACCAAATCAATAACAACCTATCACTACTCTTTTATCCTCTCTTTATGATATGATGCTATCGAATACAGCACAAAGTATGCTTGCATGAAGTTTATTATTCCAGTTCTATTAAAAAAAAGTTATAAATATTATTATAATACTAATATTTATTTGTCCTTTGCATTACCTATGGCAAATAGTGTTTACTCAGTACCAACCTTGGCTGGTTTGTAATGGATTTTCTTACCAATACAGCCACTTATAAAGTTTGGATTTTCGCTCCTTATCTGGAGACGGATGATCCTACCCTTAAATTTTATTACGACTACACCCAAAGCATTGCCGAATACACTAAAGTGTTCGCGGATATCAATTGCGAATGGGAATGGGTAAACGTTACTGTCAACAACATAGCGGAGGCCATTGCTAAAGTGCAGAACTACTCGGCCAAACGCAGTATTGTGCTTAACCTATGCGATGGTGACGAAATAAACGAGGTTCCGGGAGTATCAGTAATCCATGCATTGGATGAGAATGAGATTACCTATACAGGGTCTGATTCATACTTCTATAATATAACTACTTCAAAAATTACCATGAAGGAAGCTTTTGGTAAAGCCGGAGTTTCCATGCCAGGCTGGCAAAAGTTGAATGGTCATATCGATCCTGATCTCTTTAAAAAAGTAGGTAAGCCAATTATTGTTAAGCCTGCGGTTTCTGCCGGCAGTATGGGCATTAGCATTAAGAATGTAGTTAATGGCAAACGTGAATTAAAAAGCGTACTCTCCAGTCTTCATGAAGGATTTAAAGGCTGGAATCTGGATGGCGCTGGTCTGCTGGCCGAGCAATTTATTATTGGCCGCGAGTTTACAACGCTATTAGTAGGCTCGCATAATCAATCTGAGCAAATCAAATTTTATCAGCCGATAGAACGCGTGTTTCATAAAGGCCTACCTGACAAAGAGCAATTCCTTTCGTTTGAGCGCTTGTGGGAAGCTTACGAAGATGAAGCTCCACCACCTGATAATGGATTTTTATATGAATATGCGCCAGTAACGTCATGCGAATTGGCAAAACAGTTAAAGGAACTTAGCATCGATGCCTTTAAAGCTGTAAAGGGAATGGGCTACGCGCGACTAGACTTTCGGTTAGATAAAAAAACCGGAAAACTTTTTGTTTTAGAAATCAATGCCCAATGCGGCTTGAGTGACGATGAAAACTACACCTCTATTGGAGCAATACTCCGCGTAAGCGACAAAACTTTTACTGATTTAATTGTGGAAGTTCTTGATGACGCCCTCCTTCGTAAATCAACCGTATAGATAAATGAAAGTTTGCGTTCTGCAACCTGACTATAGCACGACCGATGTAGATTATAAAAATTATGATCCTGCACGTAATCTTGCACCCCTATTGCCCAGCGATCAGGTAGATCATGTGCTTTTAAATAAGCTCACTACCTATAAGCAGCTTAAAGACTCGCGCAAAAATAAGTACGACATCTATGTAAATTTATGTGAAGGCTACCTGGATTGGTCGGTGCCATCCATAGATGTGATCAACACATTAGATGCGCTCAATCTTCCGTACACGGGGCCTAATTCAATCTTATACGATCCGGCAAAACCATTAATGAAGTATGTGGCTTTTTGTGCGGGGGTAAAAACTCCAAACTTTGCAGAAGTAGCGAGCGCCACAAATCTGGTTGAAAAAGTTAAACACCTGACATACCCATTATTTGTAAAACCTGCCAAAGCAGGCGATAGTCTTGGCGTTGATGATAAATCGCTGGTTAAAGATCATGTAGAGCTAACAAATAAAATTGAAAGTCTGCTTAACGAAGGGTATGAGGATATCTTAGTAGAAGAATATATTGCCGGGCAAGAATTTACGGTTTTGGTAGCGGCCAATCCAAAACCAAAACGTGGTTGCGCAACTTTTAAGCCTGTTGAATATCAATTCCCGAAAGGATACAAGTTTAAAACCTATGCGCTTAAAACTTCCGAATTACATACCGATGTTAATAAACCCTGCGATGATGGGGCATTGGAAACAAAACTAAGATCGGCAGCAGAGAAAATTTTCAATGGCTTTTCTGGAGTGGGTTATGCTCGTCTGGATTTTAGAGTAAATGAAAACAAAGAAGTTTACTTTTTGGAAATAAACTTTACGTGTTCCGTTTTTTATGAAGATGGATACGAGGGCTCAGCTGATTATATTCTAAAATTTGATCCCGTTGGTAAATCAGGATTTTTAAAACACATTATTGCCGAAGGAGTCGCAAGGCACACCACGAAACAAAAAAAATATCGGGTAAACGGAAATGCTATTAACGGCTACGGCATAGTTGCCCAAACGGCCTTAACTAAAGGCGAGGTTATTTTTAAGATTGAAGAATCGGCTCAGCGCATTGTTACCAAACGTTATGTTGAAGCCAACTGGACTCCTGAACAGATAGAAGAGTTCAGGCATTATGCTTATCCTATTTCGGATGAGGTTTATATTCTGTGGGATCAAAAACCACAAAACTGGGCACCCCAAAATCATAGTTGCGATCCGAATACAATCTATGATGGCTTAAATTTGGTTGCTCTTCGCGCTATTAGTCGCGATGAAGAATTGACGCTTGATTATGCCGATTTATTAGACGATACCATTGAGTCTTTTGTTTGTACATGTGGCCATCCCAATTGTCGAAAAATAGTTTCTGGCCGAGCGGACAACTCTGTTACGCAACGCGAAAAGTTTTCGTGGAATGTGCATGGGAAACTAGGGTAGCCTTTCTGATTTCCAGTCAAGATCAAATCATGCATTCATGTAATTGTTAGCAAGGACTTTCTTTAAAAAGTTTAACTTACTTCTTGTTGCCATAATTTAAGAGATGAAGGCAGATAGGTTTGCTTGTTCATTTAATCTTGCAATAGCATGAATATAGTTTTAAACAGTTCCCTTATTCTTTTAATAGCGATTAGCTCCTATGGACAATCAGAATCAAAACACAATCTTTATTTTAACAAATTAGCCGAACAGTGGGATGAAGCAATCCCATTAGGCAATGCCACATTGGGAGCATTGATATGGCAGAAGGGTAGCCAGTTACGATTTTCTCTTGACCAGGCTGATCTTTGGGATATGCGGCCGATGAAGGGTCTTCATCGTAAAGAGTTTTCGTATAAATGGGTGCAAGAGCAAGTCAAGAAAAATAATTATAAAATTGTTCAGAAGTATTTTGATGAACCGTACGATCGCGAACCTGGCCCTTCCAAAATTCCGGGTGGAGCGTTGGAGTTTTCTACAGAAAGCTGGGGCGAGGTTACCGCTGCAAAATTATCTTTACAGGATGCCTTAGCTACGGTGCGCTGGTCTGGCGGAACAACTCTGGAAACATTTGTACATGCGACCGACCCAGTGGGATGGTTTCGTTTTACAAATGTATCTTCTCTTGATCCAAAGGTGATTGCACCCCGCTATCAGGGAGAAGTGAAAGTTTCGGGTGACCCTGTTGGTGGCGATGACCTTTCCAGGTTAGGATATGAACAAGGTGCTGTTAAGCAGGAAGGACAAAGCATTACCTATATACAAAAAGGCTGGGGCGGCTTTTCTTACGAAATCAGTGTACGGTGGAAGCAAGTGAATGCTTCTACAATTGAAGGCGTGTGGAGTATCTCTTCTAAGGATGACAAGAACACAAATAAAAAATCAGCATCATCAATCACGAATGAATTAATCCAAAAGTCTACTTATACCTCAGCATATTCCGAACATAAAGATTGGTGGAAAAATTTCTGGAACAAGTCTTCGATTAGTATTCCTGATAGCCTTATAGAAAAGCAATGGTATCTGGAGCAATACAAATTTGGGTCAACTTCGCGAAGAGGCGCGCCACCCATCTCACTGCAAGCTATATGGACTGCCGATAATGGTCGATTGCCTCCCTGGAAGGGTGACTATCATCATGATTTAAATACACAACTTAGTTATTGGCCATGCTATAGTGGAAATCATTTAGAGGAAGGTCTGGCGTACTTGGATCATCTCGATGAGAACAAGGCCAACTATAAACGATACACAAAATTATACTTTGGAAAAGATGGACTAGCGGTACCGGGTGTTACCACGTTGGATGGTACAGAAATGGGTGGATGGATTCAGTATTCGTTGTCACCCACAGTTTCATCGTGGTTGTCGCAGCACTATTATTTGCATTGGCGCTATAGCATGGATTATGATTTTCTAAAGAAGCGAGCCTATCCATGGATAAAGGATGTAGCTGTTTTTTTGGAGAATATTACACTAAAGGATGAACGTGGCTTTAGAAAATTACCCATTAGCTCAAGTCCTGAAATAAACGACAATGATCTTTCCGCATGGTTTTTTCAAAACACAAACTATGATTTGGCGTTAATGAAATTTAACTTTTCTATTGCGGCCGAATTGGCGAATGAATTGGGACTCAAAACGGAAGCGCAACATTGGCAAAAAATACTGACCGAGTTTGATAACTATAGTCTCTCTAAGAACGATGCATTACAATTTGCTCCTCAACTTCCCTATAACCAATCGCATCGGCACTTTTCGAATGCCATGGCCATTCACCCACTGGGATTAATAAAATGGGAAGATGGAGAAAAATCACAAGCCATTATTAAAAACACGATTCATGTAATGGATAGTATTGGACCCGACTACTGGACTGGTTACTCTTACTCCTGGATGGCGAATATGAAGGCGCGCGCCAAGGATGGAGAAGGGGCAGCAAAAGACCTGAACATTTTCGCGAAAGCATTTTGCTCAGGCAACAGCTTCCATTTAAATGGAGATCAAACAAAATCTGGGTACTCTAAGTATCAATACAGACCATTCACTCTGGAGGGCAATTTTGCTTTTGCTGCCGGCTTGCAGGAAATGTTATTACAAAGCTATGCCGGCTTTATTGAAGTTATGCCGGCCGTGCCACTTGCGTGGAAGGACATTTCGTTTCAGCAGCTTCGTGCAGAAGGTGCATTTTTGGTAGATGCGAAAAAAGAAGATGGACAGCTAGTTGAACTTACCATTGTATCAGAGAAAGGTGGGAGTACTAGGTTGAAGTTGCCTTTTTCAAACTGGTTTGTGCATGAAAGCAAAGGTGTGGTTATTAATGATATTGAAGATGACTTCCTTACGTTAACGTGCGAAGAGAATGGTAAAATAGTATTAAAGAATAGGGTCAAATAATTTGTCGCCTTGCAAAAAAGGCCTTCTTAGCTATCACTTTTTCCAAAGAGTACCATAACAATAAAATGTTTAAATTTTGGAAAAATACTATCCGTCCTATTAAACAGTCTCAAACCATTGAAATCTCGAATTCTGGTTATTGTTTCTCTACTCATTCTAACGGGCTCGTTGGTAAGCTACTTCTATTGGCCTACTGATAAAATTGATTACAACACACAAGTAAAACCAATACTCAATAAAAAATGTATCACCTGCCATGGCGGTGTAAAACAAAAAGCCGGCTTTAGTTTGCTGTTCCGAGAAGAAGCACTCGGCAATACAGAATCAGGTCGTCCCGCAATTATTCCGGGCAACTCAGATGAAAGTGAATTAATACGAAGAATCACAGAAACTGATCCTGAGGAACGGATGCCATACAAGCATGAGCCGCTTTCGAAAGGTGAGATTGAAATTTTAACGCAATGGATAAAACAAGGTGCCGAGTGGGGCGAGCATTGGGCTTACCTTTCGGTGAAAGATGAAGAAGTTCCAGAAATCACAAATCAATGGATACGAAATGACATCGATAACTTCATTTTAAATAAATTACAAACAGAAAAAATACAGCCATCCGCGCAAGCAGATAAACCAACCTTATTAAGAAGGGTAAGTCTTGACCTCACGGGTTTGCCACCAGAAGAATCTGTTGCTGCCAAATTTTTATACGATAACTCGGATCAGGCTTATGAAAATCTAGTGAACGAATTACTTGCTGCGCCCAGCTATGGCGAACGGTGGACATCGTTATGGATGGATCTTGCTCGCTATGCTGATACCCGCGGCTATGAAGCCGATCGAAGCCGTACGATTTGGAAATACCGCGATTGGTTGATCAAAGCGTTCAATGATGATAAGCCCTATAATAAATTTTTGGAGGAACAAATGGCAGGCGACCTAATGCCTAATCCAGATGATTCTAAATATATCGCTACTGCCTTTCATCGTAATACAATGACTAATGATGAAGGCGGAACCGAGAATGAAGAGTTCCGAACGGCTGCTGTACTTGATCGGGTTAATACAACCTGGAGTGCTTTAATGGGAACAACATTTAATTGTGTGCAATGCCACAGCCATCCGTACGATCCATTTAAACATGAAGAATACTACAAGTTCGCAGCGTTTTTCAATAACACCCGCGATGAAGATACGCAAGCCGAGTATCCGGTGCTTCGTCAGTATAGCGGTGCAGATAGTCTTAAACTACTGCAAGTAAAAAATTGGTTGACAAAAAATGTGTCAACGGAAAAAGGCAATGAGTACTATACTTTTTTAAAAACCTGGCAGCCTACTATCAATTCATTACTGTGCGATGAGTTTAAAAACGCAGCGCTAATAAGTAGTTGGTATGCAGGCCTCCGCAATCAAGGAAGTTGTCGGTTACAAAATGTTACTCTGGACAACAAGAGTCAATTGATGGTTCGCTACACCAGCCGCTACGATGGCGGGCAATGGTCTATTTACCTCGATAGTCTGAACGGACAATTACTTAAAACCATTCCCATCTCAAACACTAAAAATGAATGGAAAATTTTAACAACCGATATACCACTTTCTACAGGCACACACAATCTCTATTTCAACTATTTTAATCCATCCATCAAGACCCTAGACGAAACCGGGGTAACGTTTGAATGGTTTCAATTCGGTCAACACTTTCCAGGTGAAGGGAAAACAGATTTTGATATTGCCTATAAAAATTTCAACGACCTGATGTATAGCAAAGTTGAAGAAACACCCATCCTCGTTGAAAATAATAAAGAGCAACTTCGGTCTACCCATGTCTTTGAAAGAGGAAACTGGTTGGTGAAGGGCGAAGAAGTTACTCCTGAGGTGCCACACATTATGAACCCGATGGATGTCAATGCTCCCAAGAACAGACTTGGTTTAGCGATGTGGCTTACCGATAAAAAAAATCCGCTGGTTGCGCGCGCCTTAGTAAACCGCTTGTGGGAACAATTATTTGGGTTTGGAATAGTAGAAACTCTTGAAGATTTTGGAACCCAGGGAATTGCTCCCACCCACAAAGACTTGCTCGATCATTTATCATGGCAATTCATGAATGACTTTGACTGGAGTTTGAAAAAGTTGTTGAAAGAAATGGTGATGTCGGCAACCTATCGTCAGGATTCAAAAACAAACGATGAGTTAATTCGAAAGGATCCAGAAAATAAATTGTATGCCCGCGGCCCGCGCATCCGATTATCAGCAGAACAGCTCCGCGACCAGGCATTGGTTGTCAGCAATCTGATCAGCAAAAAAATGTATGGCAAAAGTGTTATGCCCTACCAACCCGGAGGAATCTGGCGATCGCCATACAATGGCGACAAATGGGTGATGAGTAAAGGTGAAGATCAAAACCGAAGAGCATTGTATACCTATTGGAAACGAACCGCTCCTTATCCTTCGATGCTTACCTTTGATGGTGGAGCTAGAGAAGTTTGTGTTACCCGAAGGATAAGAACGAACACTCCACTGCAAGCGCTAACGGCATTGAATGATTCAACGTTTTTTGTAATGGCGCGAAGTTTCGCTTTTCAAATGCAGGCATTAGAATCGAATGACGTTAAGAAGCAAATCCAAAAAGGGTACGAGGCAATGTTATTTAAACCAATTTCTGATAATCGATTGAGCGCCTTGGTTGAACTCTACACTAAATCGATGAGTGCATTCGCCACGGACAGAAAAGCAACTACTGAAATTGTTGGGGCTGGCAGCACGGCCACACCCGAAACCGCTGCGTTGATTGTAGTAGCCAACGCTATGTTAAATCTAGATGAATGGGTAAATAAAAATTAGAAACATTCATGACCCAAAAAGAAATCCATACTCAACGTTTGCTCAAGGAATTAAAAGACCTGGCGCTGCAACATCATACTCGAAGGCATTTTCTAAAAGAAAGTGCCATGGGGTTAGGTGCTCTTGCACTAGGCGCATTGCTTCCGGGCTGCACGAATAACTCTTCAGAAGTTGCAAGCAATTTTTTCGATGCAACAAATCCCTTGGCACCAAAGTCACCAATGTTTCCCGGCAAGGCGCGATCAGTAATTTATATTCATATGGCCGGTGCGCCATCACAGCTAGAGTTGTTCAGCTTTAAACCGGAACTATCTAAACTAGATGGTCAAGATTGTCCGCCTTCGTTACTGGAAGGAAAGAAATTCGCGTTTATTCGTGGAGTGCCAAAAATGTTGGGGCCGCAAGCAAACTTCAAACAACATGGTAAAAGTGGATTGTGGTTATCCGAAAACCTTCCGCACCTTTCAGCAGTGGTTGATGACATGGCTATTCTAAATGCGGTAACAACCGATCAGTTTAATCATGCGCCTGCACAATTGCTAATGCATACGGGTACTGCGCGATTAGGGAGGCCGAGCATGGGCTCGTGGGTTACGTATGGATTAGGCACTGAAAATAAAAACCTACCTGGATTTGTTGTGCTTACCTCAGGTGGCAATAATCCTGATGCCGGAAAGAGTGTGTGGGGCAGTGGATTCCTTCCAAGTGTTTATCAAGGGGTGCAATGCCGCAGCGAAGGTGATCCGGTTTTATTTATCAAAGATCCAGATGGAATGAATCGCGATATTCGCAAAGCTTCCATTGATGCGATCAATAAAATAAATCAAGAGCAATACGAGGAATATAAAGATCCGGAGATTCTATCGCGCATTGCGCAATATGAGATGGCCTATAAAATGCAGATCTCGGTACCCGAAGTCATGAACATTAATGATGAGCCAGATTATATTCATGAGATGTATGGAACAAAACCCGGTGAGGCAAGTTTTGCAAACAACATTTTACTGGCGCGCAAGCTTGTGGAAAAAGGCGTACGATTCGTTCAGTTATTTGACTGGGGTTGGGATACACATGGCGACTCAGCTGGCAATGCAGTAGACATTGGGTTGGTAAACAAATGCCGTAAAGTGGATAAGCCCATTACCGCTTTGATTCTAGATTTAAAGCAACGCGGATTGCTTGATGATACGCTCGTAATCTGGGGATCAGAATTTGGACGAACACCCATGCAAGAAAATCGTGAAGGCAAAAAAATGCCGTTCAAAGGAAGAGATCATCACGCTGAGGCTTTCAGTATGTGGATGGCGGGAGGTGGAATTAAGGGCGGCACATCGTATGGCGAAACAGACGAGATAGGATACAGCGCGGTAAATGGAAAAGTGGATGCGTTCGACATTCAGGCAACCATCTTAAATCAATTGGGCTTTGATCACGAAAAATTCACGTACGAATCGCAAGGCCGGCCTTTTAGATTGACCGATGTGAGTGGAAAAGTTATTCATCAAATCTTATCTTAATGTCAATCAATCGAAGACAATTCATTACCTCCTCGGCAACAGTCAGCGCAGGTGTTCTGTTATCATCGTTAGAGACTTTTGCCAAACCAATTATGCAACCATCACAAGCTGGTTATTCATTATTAATCTTCGCAACTAACTGGGGATTCTCGGGTTCGTGGGATGAGTTTTGTGCCAAAGTAAAAAAGGCAGGTTACGATGGTGTTGAAATTTGGTGGCCCACTGATGAAGCAGATCGAAGTGCTTTGTTTGAAGCGCTTAGTAAACACAATTTAAAATTTGGATTTTTATTTGGCAGTGGCGAAAAAGATTTCGGTAAGCATGAAACTCAGTTTAAAAAAGTTTTAGTTGATGCGTGCAAAGCAAAGCCTGTTTACATGAACGGCCATTCAGGCAAAGATTACTTTACAGTTGACCAAAAGGAAAAATTAATAGTGTTTGCAAATAAGGTTTCAGTTGAAACCGGAGTGCCCGTCTATCATGAAACTCATCGCAGTCGAGCTTTATACTCGGCACCGGTTGCAGCCGAGCTTATAAAAAAAATTCCAGCACTTCGTTTAACACTTGACATTTCGCATTGGTGCAACGTACACGAATCTTATCTAAGTGATCAGGAAGAAACAATTTCACTGGCATTAGATCGCACCGATCACATTCATGCGCGCATTGGTCACCCAGAAGGCCCGCAGGTAAGCGACCCGCGAGCGCCTGAATGGAAGCAAGCTGTTGATGCTCATTTTGCCTGGTGGGATAAAGTTGTAGAAGCAAAAAAGAAAGCGGGTAAGCAAATGACTTTCCTTACGGAATTTGGTCCGCCCGATTATATGCCAACATTACCCTACACAAGGCAAGCAGTAGCCAATCAATGGGACATCAATGTTCACATGATGGAAATTCTTCGTAAACGATATTCGTAAAGAATGACAGAGCTGATTGGCAAATTTCATCCATTACTTGTTCACTTACCCATTGGTATTTTATTGTTAGCTATTGTATTTGAATGGTTAGCATCGATTAAGAAATTTAAAT
>Ga0209480_10000600_pt1 | contig 28971 bp, 23 predicted proteins | sample JI61114C2DNA_FD_187501 | JGI IMG/M metagenome (GOLD analysis project Ga0209480, IMG submission 187501) | Wastewater effluent complex algal communities from Wisconsin, to seasonally profile nutrient transformation and Carbon sequestration -... | ecosystem: Engineered > WWTP > Effluent > Algae... | reverse complement strand
GCCATCTGATGCAGCGAGACAACAAACTGTATGGCATGATCAAAGGTCTCGATCAAAAAGAAATAGACATGGCCCACGGGCCAGGCCGGTTTATGCGCTCTTATGACGGTAGACTGCAAGCACGAAGCCCTGAGGCAGAAAGAGCATTGCTGGAAAGAGAGGAAGCCGCGAGAGCGAGAAGGCCAGTCAACCGCTAAGCCTCAATTCAAAATGTTCTGAAAAAAAGTCGCCTAACACTTGAGCGAGAACTCCCTGAGCTCCTCACTTCCAGCTAGTGAAGCAATGGCTTAGCTACCTATGCCACCTATGTTATTGATTGAGTAGATCCCGCTGAGATAAACCGCCAGCGGAAACAACACCAGCAAGAAAAGCTCTGTCACAAGCCTCTTCCCACTAACTTTTCGAGATCTAAACCAGCCAATGAGACAAGCAAGCAACACTGAAACACCAGTGGCAATGCGCACTATGTCTCGAGCACTATCATAGTCACGCCCAGCCCAAATACCTACGCCATAGCTCTGCTGCCCATGCGGATTCACAGGCGCGCCAACCAGACCTTGAGCACCGACAGAAACAGCAGCGTAGCAGCAAATGGTGAGCAGCAGTAGAACAAGACCAACTCGCATCAGTTTAAAAGAAAACATAAGAACACCTCTCAAAAGAAAAATCAGCCCTAAAACTAGGCTGGATTGGCAAGTTTAAGAGGAATTAATAAACCAGAAAATAGGGAGATCATCACTTAGGTTGAAACCAAGTGCACTTTCAATGAATATTTAGAAGCAAGTGCTCATCCATCTGTTAGACCAGATGAAAGCACAGGCACAACCCCGGCCACAGCGAGAGCGATATCAAATGGCAAGCCCGCAGCTATTTTCTCTTTGTCCATTTCCACATAGGTAAACTCAAGAGCGCGCACCGCCACTTGCACCCCTTTTTGCCGGGCCAACTTCAGAGCCTGTCCATAGAGCGGGTCGATATCATCAGCGGTGCTAAAAGATTGTGCATCACTGCGACCAACTAAGTAAAATTGACAGGCCTCAAAGCCATCAGCGACAGCCTTGCTCAAAGTGGCGAGGTGCTTGCGGCCGCGCTCTGTGCGGGCATCAGGAAAGAGAGCACAGCCATCTTGCCACATGGTGGCAGACTTTACTTCAACGAAACACGACTTGATACCACTAGTTGTGTGACTGAGCAGAAAATCGAAGCGGCTGTCTGAAAATACTTGTTCGCCAAGTATTTGATCAAAGCGACCAAACTCAGGCAAACCGCCCTGCTCAAAGGCCTCTTTGAATAGTTTATTAGCTAACATTGTGTCGACCACAACCAGCGAACTGGGGCACTCAACCAATTTGAGCGTCCATGGCAACTTGCGCTTAGGGTCGGCGCTGTGACTTAGATAAGCGTTCATTCCCTCATCGCACATGCCTAGCATGCTGCCTGGGTTAGGGCAATGAGCGGTGATAACACTGCCATCCTTCAATTCGACATCAGCAAGAAAACGCTTGTAGCGCTTGACCAATTTGGCCTGGACTAAATTAGAGAGAATCATTTTTCAGAGATAGAAGCTACTAGTTAGAGACAAAGAGTACTAGTTAGAAATAGAAGTTACTAAGTAAAAGTAGTAGTTACTAATCAGAAATAGAAGCTGCAGCACCGGCTGAGAGACCAGGAGAGCGAACCGCTGCAATAGGCATAACTATGCTGCTTGACCCAGTGCGCGAACCGCCAGCAGAAGCAAGAGCACTGCCACTAGAGCTGCCCATATCTTCACTGCTGCGACCTTTCATCCAGGCCAACAATGCATCGAACCCAACTTTTTGTTGACGAGCTTTGATGCGCGATTTGAGGCGTTCAAGAAGATCACTGTTTGAGACAGACAAGCTAACAATCTTCTGCGCACCACTTTGGTCAGCCACGCGCCAAGCGAGAAGCTCTTCTTTCTTGCCCAATAAAAGTTTGGTGCGCACTACGATATCGCCACCTTGGGCAGTCTCATCTTGAAAGGTAACCTTACCCTTGCCAAATATCTTGCGCCACCGCGGGTAGTAGCGTTGTTCAACCAAACCTTTGAGAGAAGCAATGAATTGAGTGCGCTGGGTAGCGCTCAAGCTATCCCAATCTTTTTTGCCAAGGCAACGCACCGACATTTCTTGATAGTCAATTAAGCTAGATGGCCCACTGCCAACTTTAGCAACAGCCTTCGAACCCTTAGTAGCTCCAGCGCCATCGAAGGTTTGCAGCAATTGCCCAACCGCAGCCCAACCTGGGCCAGCCGGAGCAGCATGAGCAGCATCCAACCCAGCGAGACAAAGCAAAGCCGTTGCCATTGAAGTTCTATAAATGAACTTAGACACAGATCTTGCCAAGAGGAGTCTCCGGATTACCGCCTGAAAAAGCCCTAAATAGAGGCTTTACTGCGGATTAGTAAAAAGCGGGCCACCGACAATGAGACAAACGACCAACTTATCAGTATGAGGATATCACGAGTATAGTCAGCGGGAATACCCAACATCACGCCCTTGGTGATGTCTGCCGCGTAATACATCGGCAACGCCATGGCCAGCTTCTGTTCCCAGCCTGGCATCGCTTTGACCGGTGTGATGATGCCAGACACAAACATCAGTGCCACCCCCAAAATTGACACAGTCATTGTGTAAATTCTAATGGTTTTCAGTACACATGCGAAACAAAGGCCAATGCAGGCGAAGGTAAAGACCGACAAAACTGTAGCCCCCAGAAGGCCGAAGAAGTTGCCGCCCAGGGTAAAGCCAACGATGGGCGAAGTGATGCCCAGGGCTAGCCATAGAACAAGAGAGGCCTCAAGAGTAACAGTTAAAGTTTTGGCCACAATCGCGGCATTTAGCCCACTAGGGGCAAAGACAATCTGGCGGTAGGTGCGCTCCATCCATTCATATATCCAGCTAAAGCCTACATTCATCGAGGCGAGCACATAGCAAAGATAGGCTACCAGACCAGATGTTATATAGTCACGCAAGCCAAAGTTGACTTGAAAGAGGGCAGCAGAATGAAGTGGAATGTTTAGCTCTTTGGCGCGCTGGGTGAGCACGGCCAGCAAGCCCATGGCAATTTGATCATCAATTAAAGGGTTATTTCCACCTGAGAGTATTTGCACCGAATCTTCCAGGGGGTCTTGCGAAACATTGGCGAGGGCAACGATCTTCTCCCGGGCGAGGTCGCCTTTTGCTTTCTCCAAATCATCATAGATACGCACTCTAAAGCGTTTTGTGTCAGTCAGGTGCTTTGATAGTTCGCTAATGCCGGCTGGGTCATAAAGACCGAAAGGCATATCGTTGGCACCAGATATAGTATTGCCAACACAAACTAAAATAAGAATGGCGAGCATGACGCTTGCGCCAAAATAAAGAGGACGACGGGTCCACTGCAAGATGTCTTTGTACATGATCGCTAAAATCGCATGCATCATTTGGCTACCTCATCTCTCGAGACAGCCAAGAACACTTCTTCTAAGTTAGGCTCACCGGTAGCGAAACGCAAGAATGGAATGTTCTCTTGATAGAGCCAGGCAAAGACTTCTTTATGGTAATGCTCAACATCATCGTCAGCTAGCTGAGTCAAATAAATGGTATTGCGCAAATTATCAAGGCGCACTTCCAGGTCGAATTTTGACTTAAGCAAATCAATGGCAGCGGCAATAGGGGCCGAATCAACACTACACTCTTGCACCAACCGGATAGAAATACCGCGCATGCCACGAATGCGTTGAGCTAACTCGGGCACGGTGCCTTCTATTGTGAGACGGCCAGAGCGAATGATGCCAATGCGATCGGCCAATAGTTCAGCTTCTTCTAAATAGTGTGTCGTCAGTAAAATAGTAACGCCAGCGCTCTTTAGCTCTTTCAAGGTGGCCCAGATCAGGCGGCGGGCAGCGGGATCTAAACCAACCGTTGGCTCGTCCATGAATAGCACTTTCGGTTCATTGATCATGGCGCAGGCGATAGCCAAACGGCGCATCATGCCACCAGAAAGATTCTCAGTGCGATCGTTCAAGCGATCAACCAAACCGGCTCGGCGCAGTAGTTTCTCAATGCGCTCTTCACCCAATTTCTTGGGCAAGCCATAAAGATCAGAAAGAAATTTGAGATTCTCGTAGGGCGTTAGCTCATTGTAGACAGCTAGATCTTGCGACACTACACCGAAGCAACCTTTGATTTTCTCGGCCTGAGTGAGGCCATTGAAGCCACAAATGAAAAACTCTCCTGAACTGGGCGGAAGGAGAGTTGTGAGCATACTGATAGTGGTGGTTTTACCGGCACCATTGTCACCCAAGAGGGCGTACAGCTCTCCGGGGTAAATGTTCAAATTGAGATTATCGACAGACAATCTCTGACCGAATTGTTTGGTCAAATTACGGGCTGAAACCGAAGCCTGGGTGCCTGAACTTAGCAAACCAATCCTTGGGCATCCTGACTAGGAGAACCACAAGCGCGCATCAAGCTATCGATGTGAGCGACTTTGAACACTTTGTAGACCGGTGATTGAACATTGACGAACTTAACTGAAGACTTCAGCGAATCAGCTCTCAATAAGAACTCTTCCAGCCACTCTAAGCCATCAACTGAAATGAAAGTACAAGCAGAGAAATCCAGCTCAATGTCGGTTTTGCCTGTGGCCAAAACTTTATCGACATCATCAAGACCACGCTCTAACTCGCCCAATATGCGAATCTTCTCTAGCTTTCTTGTTTCTTTAGTTGGCTCAGCCATGATTTTCTAGTCCTATTTTCCTTCTCTAATTGCCTGGTACTCTACTTGCCTAGTACTCTAATTGCCTAGACTTATGGCCTCTCGCGCGGCGCGTAAGCATTGGCAAACAATTGAGCCACTTCTGGAGCCAGGGTATATCTGGGGTTTGTGCGGATACTCATATCGCTAAAGGCGATTTCAGTAAGTTCAGGAATAGCCGCCATATAGGTTTCGAGCGGTATACCCAGTTCGGCAATTGAAAGTGGTTGCTTAGCCAGTTTGGCCAAATCATATACAGCTTGTCTGAGCTTGTGTACCAATCTCAATCCTTTAGCTTCTTCAGTTTCGCCTTCGATTGGCTCGACTGTTAAACCAATGAACTGAGCTGCCCGAGCGTACTTGCGATCGGCGACCCAGAGTGGATAACAAGGAATTGAAACAAACTTAGAGGGAATCTGAGCATTGTATTCAATGGTTGAAAGCAAGAATGCCCCGTTAGCGCGTCCATGAGGAATATCGAAGCGAGCGCCGAGAGCATGGGCCAGGGCGTGGTTGACGCCAACCGAGGCATTACCAATTGCCATACCTGCCAGGGTGGCAGCATTATGCAACTTGTGGCGATAGAGAACATTGTTGGGATTCTTCAATGTCTCTGGCAAAGATTCAAATATCAAACGCAATGCTTCTAATGCTAGCCCGTCAGTGTAATCAGACGAGAAGGTTGAAACTAGAGCTTCTAGAGCGTGAGTGAGAGCATCAAAGGCAGTATCGCCGGTGATATCGGCCGGCAAACTGCGAGTGAGGTGGGCATCGATGATAGCAACATCAGGCAGCAAGCATTCGTCAATCAACGAAATCTTGCGATGGCCATCTTTAAGCACAGCAAATGGTGTTACTTCTGAGCCAGTACCAGAGGTGGTTGGAATGGCCACCAGTTGAGTTTTCATATCTTTTGGAAACTCAATCATACGGTGGTGGAAATCAAGGAAATTCACAGCAATTTCAGAGATTTTCAATTCTGGATAATCATAGAAGAGGCGAACAATCTTAGCGGCATCGAGCACCGAGCCACCGCCCAGGGCGATAACAGTATCAGGCTGACTATGGCGCATGGCAGCGACAACTCGCTGAATCATGGCAAAGTCAGGCTCTGGCCCCATATCGCTGAAAATATCAACCTGGCAATCTTGCGGCAGACGCTCAGTGACTTGAGCTAAATGGCCCCGGCGAGAAGCGCTGCGCGAAGTGATGATGAAAGCACTCTGACACTTCAAGCTCTTCAAATGATCGATAGAGCCTGGGTTGATATAGATATTTTTGGTGGTCTGGAAACTAATGACATAGTTTCTTCTGCGCGGCACTCGCTTGAAGTTGATCAAGTTTTTGATGCCAACGTTATCGGTGGTGATATTGCCACCGCCAGTACCACAACCAAAGCTCAATGTTGTATTGAGGTGGTTATAGACGCCACCAAGGCCACCAATTGAAGCAGGCGAGTTGACGATAATACGACCAGCATTGATAGCATCAGAGAAGCGTTCGATCACATCATCGTCTTCGCAGAAGATACCTGCGGTGTGACCAGTACCACCAGCGTAGTTGATATCTAGTGCTTTGTTGATACCTTCATTGACTGAATCGACAATGACATAACCCAGCACTGGCATCAGTTTTTCAATGGCCAGTTTGTGATGACGCAGCTCGCCATTAAGAGGGCAAAGTAACATCTTAATTGGTTGAGTAATGTTCAATCCGGCTTGATCAGCAATCAGGTTAGCGGGCTGCCCCACTAGCTTGTAGTTGATGCCACCACTGCGGCTATCAATGATCAAATCAGCAACTTTTTCTACTTCTTCTTGGGTGCACAGGTGGCAGCCAAGTCGCTTAAATTCGTTGAGAAGCTGCTCTGAAACTTCTCTGTCAATTACAAGAGTCTGTTCCGAAGGGCATTCTGTACCATTGTCGAAAGTCTTAGAGATAATAATGTCCATGGCAGCCGAAAGCACATTGGCGCTTTTGTGCACATAAACAGGAGTATTACCAGGACCAACACCAAGAGCTGGCTTGCCCGAGCTGTAGGCCGCTTTGACCATTTGTGTTCCGCCAGTGGCGAAGATCAAATCAACTTCAGGATGGCTCATCAATAGTTCGCTAGTGCGGCGCAAACGAGAAGATTTGTCGACCCAGGTGATAAAGCCTTTGGGCGCGCCTGCTGCTAGAGCGGCTTCGTACATAATTTTGGCAGCATAGTTGGAAGATTCTGCGGCCATCAAGTGAGCACTAAAAATAACGGTGTTGCGAGTCTTGGCGCAACAAATACTCTTGAAGATAACGGTTGAAGTTGGGTTGGTCACCGGAGCCAGGGCAAAAATTACACCCATAGGTTCGGCTACTTCAACCATATTCAGGTCAGGAAATTCACGGGTGATGCCAACTGAACGTTTATCTTTGATCTGGTGATAGAGAAATTCTGAAGCAACAAGATTCTTCAATATCTTGTCTTCGGTGACACCCATGCGGGTCTCTTGATGGGCCATCAGCGCCAGCTTACCAGCATTTTCAATAGCTGCAGCTGTCATTGCTCTGACGATTTTGTCGACTTTTTCTTGAGAATATTGAGTGAAAACTGCTGCTGCTAGACGAGCTTGACGCACCAGGTGATTAGCGCGTTGGGTGAGCATCAACTCTTGTTCGGACGATACAGTCATTTATTTTTCTCTGACACGTTGACTCTAAATTGTCCAGAACGCTCAAGCCGAACAAACGGAAATCAGCAAATATATCTAGACATAGCAATAAACTTATCAAGTGTAAGGCAAAACCGCATCTATAAGATAAAAGGTTAAGAAGGCTTGATTAAAACTTATTCTATAAAATTGAGCGGTATCGGCCACGGAGGGTGGGGAGATTACGCAGCCGTACAGGCGCTGTAGTATATCTACCACCTATGCATGTCAAGCACCAGGCACTACAATTACATGGCGGGGTAACCTGTACACACCAATGGCGAATCGAAATTGAAACAAGCTAAAAACCTAACGGCTCAAGGGCAAATCCGGCGCGAAAAGCAATCTAGTTGTGCGGCGCTGCCGTTCTCTTGTCTGACTACAGCGCAGATGACCGGTCTGGGCCTGCTCGCCCTGTCCTTATCTACTTTTTTGGCCTACACCCCAAGCCAGTCAGCCTGGGCGCAAGACGCTAGCGGGCGGCAAGTCAAAGATTTCAAGCACAGAAAGCGCTTGGTCGTGCCCGCCACAGAAACTGTTAGAAGAATCGACTATCAATCTCTGCCTGGGCGCGACTCACTGATGTTGCCCACCTATGTGCCTAAATTCCCTCCTGCAGGAGCTGGCGGATCCCAGCGCTATACCAACGGCAGCGCCCAGACTCCCGCTTCAGATCCCTATGCCAGCGGGCTACCGCAAACAAACAACAATCAAGATGGAATGCTCGGAGGCGAATTGTCGGCCACAGCCGAGAGCCTCAGCTCCACCCCAAGCGCTCACAAACCCATAGGCAGAACCAGCAGAGTAGGCCTTACTCCGCCGCCGCCTCCAATCAAATCTTCCTTACTTCCCAATAGCTTAACCAAAGAATTGCCCAGCAAAACTGCTACGGCGCCCCATTCGACGACTAGTGCATTGAGCCCACAAAAAGTTGCCCAGGTTAAGGCCCAAGCTGAAGCACTGGTAAAAAAAGGCAAGCCAGCTGAAGCCCAGAGCTTACTGAGCGGATACCTCAAGAGCAATCCCAACGAGAAAACACTATCAACTGAGCTGAGCAAGATATCGCTACAGCGCGCCCAGAGCCACGCCAAAGCCGGCAACCACGAAGCAGCCACTGAGCAAGCGCGGCTAGCAATCACCCACGGCGAACATGCCCCTGAAATTGCCCAAGCAGCTCATACAACCCTCAATTCCAGCTTGCAAAAAATTGGTGTGAAAGCCAATGCCCCAGAAGATCGCTTTGACCTGGGCACCAAACTAATGGGCCAAGCCCGCTACGACGAAGCCGTCATCGAGTACAGTGCAGCAGCTAAGCTCAAACCAACAGTAGAAGCCTATCTAGGTGCTGGCGGCGCGGCCATGAAAGGAGGCCATCAGCTCCAGGCAAAGAAATATTTCCAAGATGCTCTTGAACTCAACCCTGACTCAGAGCCAGCTTTACGCGAACTCGGTATTGCCCGCTATCACCTCAAAGACTATGCCGGTGCCAATGCTGATTTGACTAGAGCACTGGTGATCAATTCAAGCGACAAAGAGGCCGCTAGCACCTTGCTTGAGCTTTGGCATCATCAGGTAGCCAGTCGACCAACAGATGCCAATTCGCACTTGGGCTTAGCCCGCGCCTATCAGGTTGCCGGGGATCTACCAGCGGCCCAAAATGAATACAAAACTGTAGTAAAAATCCATCCGCAGCATCCAAACTTACCGGCAGCGAGACAGAGCTTCAAGCTCGCTTATGCCAAACAGGAGGCTGGCAAAGCCTATGATCTGGCAAAAACGCTAGAGAGCCAGGGCTCACTTCTCAGTGCCTACCAAAAAGCTAGTGAAGCAGTTCATCTCTACCCATCTGAACCGCGTTATCAAAGTTATTGCGCCCAACTAGCAGCAAAAATGCAAGCGGCCGCACAAAACCCAAATGCTGCGAACGCGCTCAATCAGCAATCTACACTAGTTCCAGGTTCCACTCCTGAAGCTCCACCAGTTTTGATACCGACAGCCCAAGCAATCGGACTGGCACCGGCAGCAGTACCAGGAGCTAGCGTAACTCCACTGGGCAATGCCAGCGGACATCAGCAATTATCGACAGACAGTCAAGTTAATAGCATGTCCAATTTCCTGGTTAGCCTGCGAAACTTTACGATGCAGCAGCAAAATCAAATCCAAGCAGCGGAAGACTCAAGCATCTGGAAAGCTGGCACATCTCTGAAAAAGCCACTTTTGCCTGGTCTCGGTGGCGAAGAGGCTGCCGACACAGCTATAGCCAGTGCACCTTCCGGCATACCAGTAGCAGCGGCAACGACGGCAGCGACGGCCGCGACCGCCTCGCAATCGAACTCGGTGGCTGACGTTCTGAAAAACGCAGCATTGGCCCTGGCTAACACCAATAGTAGTGCCAGCGTAGCTAATACCGTAGCACCGGCTGCGACAAGTGCTGCGACAAGTTCAACTGTTAGTTCAGCGGCTAGCTCTGCAACAAGCGCAGCAGCACCGGCAGCGGCTGCTGCGGCAGCTCAACCAAGCAGTTATGCCAGCTGGGCCATGCAAGCTCAAGAAGCTTACAAAACCTCAGGAATTGGCTCTCTCGCCAGTATGACCGCGGGCTCAGCGCCAGCTTTACTGACAGGAAAACTCAAGACTATCAACAAGCAAGACCTAGTGACAGCAGCGCAGAAAGCAGCCAGCCGGTTCACAACCAAACCGGCAGCAGCTAAGGCCGCAGCCCAGCCAGCGGCAGCGACATCAACTTCAGCTCAAGTCGCTCCGGCATACAACACAGCCTACAGTGCAGCACCGATGCCATCACCTGTGCCCATCGAGGCCCCGCCACAATCTCAAGCTGCCTATATGCAAGGTGGATATCAGGCGCCTCAGCAGCTGGCGGCTCAGCAGATAGCCTCTCAACAGCTAGCCACTCAACCAATGGCCGCACCACAGTACGATCAAATCGCTCAAATGAATTCACTGCAAACCAACAATCAGCAGCTCCAAGCTCAGCTCTCTCAGGCAAACTCATATATCCAGCAACTGCAAAGCAGAAATGCTCCGGTACAAGCGATGCCACTACAGATGATGCCTGGTCAACAAGTAATGGACAGCCAACAAGCGATGGCCAGCCAACAAGCAATGCCCGGTCAACAAATAATGGCCAACCAACAAATAATGGCCAACCAACAAATGATGCCTGGTCAACAAATGATGGCCAGTCAACAAATGATGCCTGGTCAGCAGATGGGGCAACCCAGTGGTTCTGTGCGCCTGCTGCTGCAAGGAGTAAAAGCGGCGAAGGATGACGTTCAACTAAAAGTGCTTCTGATTAACGAGACCGGCCAAGAAATCAAACTACCTTCCAATTTGAAAGCGTCCGTGCGCAGCTCCAGCCAGGGCGAGAGACAAGGCAAGGCCAGTTTTTCAGGCAAGACAGTCAACCCTGGAGCCTCGGTTAGCGGAACAATTAAAATCGCTGGAAGCAATTTAGATCCCACAGCCGATGTTGTTATTCCAGCCTCTAGCCTTGCCGTTGTCGGCATGGGCGACCTGCACTTAACTGTGCCGATTTCGCAGCGCTAGATAAGACTTCGGACAATATTGGCTTTTCGGCTCAAGCTGTTCTAAACGGACGGCTCAATTGGCACTGGTCAGCTCAAGCTGTTCTGTTCAAGCTTTTCCAGCTGTTCTGCTCAAGCTTTTCCCCTTGAGCAAACTTGCATTGCCATGGCAAAGCCCTCTGCTAACAGATACTTGAGAGCATCTTGATACTTTCTTGACCTCTTGAACGCCTTAATTGATGCCTCATTGACCACATAAGAGCTTAGATATGAAGTGTCAGCTTTGGAGGCAGGGCAATGGACATCCTTCTAATTTTAGTGCTCTTTTTCATGGCCTGGTTAGGAGGTCACGCCCTCGACTACCTCTTTAACAAAGTAGAAAAGGCCATCAAAGGCGAAGGCGATGACGAAGCTATGAGCACACCAGAAAATCAATCTATCTATGGCAGTCCAAGACCAGCTGCGACCAAAGCTGAGGGCAAGCAGCCTGCCCGAATTTACCTCGTGCCATCGGCTACAGCCAGACACTAAGCGCTTTCAACTAGAGCAATAAACCAGGAATACCACTTTCAATGAGTAAAAATACTGTTTTGACAAAGGCTGACAACGCTTTAGCGACAAAGCAAGAAATTACACCCAGCAAGAGAGACCACTCTAAAGAGCAAGCGTCTTGGTGGCGAGTAATGTGTCTAACCGGAGTCGACTATTTCTCTACACTGGGTTACCAGCCCGGCATTGCCTTTCTTGCAGCCGGTATTCTTTCGCCAGTAGCAACACTAATAGTGGTGCTTTTAACTTTGTTTGGCGCCTTGCCTGTCTATTGGGTAGTAGCACGAGAAAGCCCGCATGGACAGGGCAGTATTGCCATGCTAGAAAAACTTTTTCCCGGCTGGATCGGCAAAACAATTGTCTTGGTTCTGCTCGGTTTTGCTGCCACCGATTTTGTCATTACTATTACACTTTCAGCAGCTGACGCCACTTCTCACATTCTAGAAAACCCAGTTGTCCAGCAGCTCAACTTTGTCCCTCACAATCCCATATTCTGTACCAGCCTGCTACTTTTGCTCTTGGCCGGTGTTTTCCTTATGGGCTTTAGAGAAGCCATTGGCATTTCCACAGCCCTCGTTATTGCCTACATCAGCCTCAACATATACGTGCTCACAGTTGGTGGTCAAAAAATCATGGCCAACCCAGCTCTGCTCAGCAATTGGCAGCTCCAACTCAACACCCAATATCTCAACCCACTAGCAATGGTGGCAGCGGCAGCACTGGTCTTCCCCAAACTGGCTCTTGGCTTATCGGGTTTCGAAACCGGTGTATCTGTGATGCCCTTGGTGCGCGGGGCCGAAAGCGATGATCCCATTCAACCAAAAAAACGCATAGCCAATACCAGAAAGCTCTTACTCAGCGCAGCGCTGATTATGAGCGTAATGTTGATGGCGAGTAGCATTGTCACCACTGTGCTCATTCCCGCAGCCCAATTTGCCCCTGGGGGCGGCGCCAATGGCCGGGCAATTTCCTACCTGGCTCACATGTATATGGGCCCAACCTTTGGCTCAGCTTACGACATTGTCACCATTGCCATTCTCTGGTTTGCCGGTGCTTCAGCACTGGCCGGTCTGCTAACACTAGTGCCTAGATATCTACCGCGATACGGCATGGCACCCGAATGGTCAGCAGCCACTCGCCCACTGGTAATATTCTTCTTTGCCGTGACAGTTACGGTAACTTTGATTTTCAAAGCAAACGTAGATGCCCAAGCGGCAGCCTATGCTACCGGCGTCTTAGTACTGATGACCTCAGCAGCGGCTGCAGTAACCGTAAGCATGTGGAAGCGTTCAGCTATTTTACGCCTTGGTTTTATGGTCGTGACAGCCATTCTCCTCTACACCACTGGGGCCAATATTGTTGAGCGCCCCGATGGAATTCAAATTGCTAGTTTCTTCATATGCACGATTTTGGCTATTTCACTTTGCTCACGCATAGCAAGATCACTAGAGCTACGTATCAAAGACGTAAGTCTTGACACTACAGCGGCTTCTTTCATTCTAAGCAATAGCGACAAGCCCTTAAGAATCATCGCCCACCGCCCAGGGGGAGCAAGCTACGCCGCAAAAATGGCCGAACTGAAAGAAACCCACGGCCTCAATATGAGCTGCGACCACGTCATATTTCTAGAAGTCAGCGCCCTTGACCCCTCAGAATTTGAAGACGAAGTACTTGACGTCAGTGGCGTCAAAATAGGCGAATACAAAATCATGCGCTGCCAGAGCCCAGCTGTGCCCAACGCCATTGCCGCCCTACTACTCTCGTTGCGCCAGTCAACGGGTATCAATCCTCATGTATACTTCGGCTGGACTGAAGGCAGCCCAGCTATGTATGCTGTCAAATACATCTTCTTTGGCGAAGGCGAAACAGCGCCACTAACAAGAGAAATTCTTCGCAGCGTCGAAAAAGATCTAAAAAAGAGACCAGTGGTTCACGTCGGCTAAACAAGACATGCGACAACTTTGGAAACACGGCATCGGTATAGCCAGCGTCATTTTTGTCACTGGTTTAATCACAGTATTCCATCTCGATAGCGTACTGGCCAATGTCTCTATGCTTTATTTGCTTGTGGTTTTCTTGCTGGGCCTGTATGTCGGTCGTTCTGCAGCGGTGGTCTCTTCGCTGCTGTCCTTTGCTGCCTTCGACTGGTTTTTTGTGGAACCGAAGCACACCCTATCAGTTCATAGCGCCTCAGAAGTCTTGGCCTTATGTATGTTTCTTTTGGTCTCAACAATTACCGGCCAGCTCACCTCCCGAGTGCGAGCGGCCGCGGCCGAAGCGCGACAAAGGCAGACTGAAACCGAAACCTTAGCCAAAGCAAGCTGGGCGGTTTCATCGCAGTTGACCACAGAACAAGCACTGACAGAAGTACTAGAGCAACTTCATCGGGTGGCAGATATCGATACGGCTGCTGTAATTTCATTTGATCAAGATGGCAAAGTTTTACTGCGAGCCAGCATTAGCTCTAGCGGTGACACTGATAAAAAATCACTGCTGGCAGAAATAGACAAACACCTGGTCAGCGCACGAGGAGACTCTTCCAGCGAACGCGGCTGGACACCTGTCGCTCATGGCGGCAACCAAGCTGGTGCAGTCTATGTCAAACTCAACGATAAGACTGAAGAAAGCGAAGAACAAAAGCGCCTGATCGATGCCTTAATCAACCATGCGGTGGTTATTTTGCAAAGAGAAGAGCTGATGAAAGAGCAGTCGCGCACACAAGCTCTAAAAGAAGCCGACAAACTAAAAACAGCTTTGCTATCAATGGTATCCCACGACTTTCGCAGCCCTCTGACTGGTATTAAAGCTGCCGTTTCAGCCCTTTTGCAAGAGTCGCCCCAAGAACTAGATAGCGCTGAAGCCAAGCAGCTACTGCAAGGAATCGAGCAAGAGGCCGATCGCATTAACAGAATGGTTGGCAATATTCTCAATTTATCGAGACTGGAAGCCGATGCCTGGAAGCCCCACTTAGAAAGTAGCTCCCTCTCTGAAATAATCGGCTCGGCCCTGGCATCTTTCTCAGCTGAAGATAATAAGCGCATTACAGTTCGCCTGCCGCGAGATCTAGCGGAAGTAACCGTCGACCCGGTACAAATTGAGCAAGTAATTAAGAACTTGATTGAAAATGCCCTAAAATACTCCGAGAAAGACAGCCTTGTGGAAATTTCAGTAAGCACTCTTGATGACGAAGTAGTACTGAGCGTTTTAGACCGAGGCATCGGTGTCACGCCAGAAGATGCTGGTAGAATTTTTGAGCGCTTTTACAGAAATCCGCGACTAAAAGAAACAGCTACACCCGGAGTCGGAATTGGTCTAGCAATATGTAAAGCTTTAGTCGAAGCCCACCACGGCAGTCTCACCATGATACCAAGAGTAGGTGGCGGCAGCGTTTTTGAAGTCAAACTACCAATTGAGAAAATATCGTAGATTATGAAAGTACTGGTCATCGATGACGAACCGCAAATAAGACGAGCTCTCAAGATGGGCCTAGAGCGCAATGAGTATATTGTCAGCTTGGCAGGTAGTGGTGAAGAAGGTCTCGACAAGATGGCCACAGAACCATTTGAACTAGTCGTACTTGACTTAGCCATGCCAGGAATGGACGGTTTTGAAGTTTGCCGCCAGATTCGCAGCTGGAGTCAGGTGCCCATAGTTGTGCTATCAGTTAGAGACAGCGAAGAAGACAAAATCAAAGCTCTAGACTGTGGCGCCGACGATTACATCACTAAACCCTTTGGTGTCGGTGAATTATTGGCACGGATAAGAGCGATTATTCGACGGGCCAAGGGGGCAGAAGCATCGCTAAGCACCCCAATTTTTAGTGAAGGCAATCTAGTGGTAGATTTCGACAAACGTATTGTCACCGTATCTGGTGACGTTGTTCATCTAACGCCCAAAGAATATGACCTTTTACATATGCTTATTAACAACGCCAATCGAGTGCTTACCCACAGGCAGCTTCTTACTAAGATTTGGGGTGTTGAATACGCCGATGACCATCACTCACTAAGGGTGCACATTGCCAATCTGCGCAATAAAATTGAAAGCGATCCCACCCGCCCTCAGCTAATTCAAACAGAGACAAGAATTGGTTATCGCTTCGTCACCACGAACAACTAATTTTCGTTTTGGCTAATCGCATAAGCCGCTGACATTCTACTTCTCACCGCGCTGCCAAGCGCTGTTCTTTATGCCATTTTTATAGCCGCAAGCCAATCTTGATACTTTCTTGATCGGCTAATAGCTATATTGGCACAAGTCAAAGACAGAGCTAAAACAGACTAAATAGAAATCAGTCGCCAATCAAGCTCTGATCATAACAATGATTATCCAAATGGAGTATTCACCAATGCGGGCGAGAAAGACTAGTAAAGTCGCAACCACAAAAAAACTCAGCATAATTTGCTTGCTGGCCGCCATTGTCGCCAATCAAACTATCTTGCTGCCCTGCGCTGCTGCCGCTCCCTCAACCCCACAGATAAACTCAGTTCAAGTACCAAAACAGATACTGCGCACCGGTATCAATCTGGATTCTAAGACTGTCTCGCCAAATACGCTTCAGCTTGCCCAAGACTTAAATTTGCTACCAATTCTAAGCCGCATACAGGAGTTAAAAGCAAAAACATCGCAGCAGCAATCTAACGACTCCATAGAATCAATTCGCGACACACAAGAACTAATTCGATTAACACAAAAGGCACAAAATATCATCATCCGCACCTCTCTAGAAATTGACTTTGTGTTAGCAGAAATTGACGCAGAGCAAAACATCTACAGCGAAGTCCTGTCGTCATTTCAAGCTTCAAGAGATAAGTTAGTAGCAAGGCTCAATGCTGGAAGCTTCATTTTAAATGGTGCACTCTGGGCCGTGAACGGAGCCTTAGCGATTCCAACCCCGCAACACCCAAATTACGCCATTCAATCTGGAATTGTGGGGATTTGCGCCGGCTTAGTACCTTCTATTGCATCAGGTTATGCTCTAAAGGTATACAGCGGCAAACACAAGCGCTCTGAAGCAGATCCCAACATGCTTGCCAAAATATTCGATCGACCAATCAATGAAAACATAGACTATCCCAAATCAGTATGGGCTTTTCTCAACACAACACCAGCTGGAGAAAGCGGTTCAGAGAGCTCAGGCAAAACACGCAAAGAGCAGCTGATTGCCCGCTGGATATCTGACAAAAATATTCCATCCTTCACAGACAAATCAAACGCAAGAGAAATCGATATTATCACGGCCACAGCCTCTCAGAAGAAAGGCCTGTCAATAGACAATCTCAACGTCCGCCTAGTGATGCTGGAGCAATTGCAAGGCGAGCTGGCAAAGATGAAGCGACTGCTGATGGAGATAGCCATGGTTATTACTGACGAGAAAGAAGTCTAGCTAGGTTAAAGCAAACTCAGAGAGCGATAGTTATAGACTTATCAATCTAAAAACCTCGAAACCTTGATACTATTCAGTCTTTGACTCATGCAACGGTCAAAGACTGAATAATTTTTGGAGGTTTGCTAGTGAAATCAGGTCGCCGTTTCACCGCGGTTTCTTTGATAGCTGCAGTTGCTGTAGCCCAGAGCCTGCTCGTAACGTCCATACCGGCAGCATTAGCAGCAGCACCGCCCACAGCGCAGATAAACTCAGTTGAAGTGCCCAAACAAATATTGCGCACGGGCATAAATCTTGAGGCCAAAACAGTCTCGCCTAACACCCTTCAACTAGCCCAGAATTTGAATCTTTTACCAATTCTTAGCCGCCTGCAAGAATTGCGCGCAAGAGTATCCCAGCATAGCGGTGCCAACACCTTAGAATCGCTCAGCGATAGACAAGAGTTACTAGAGCTAACGCAAAAAGCCCAGAGCATACTGATCAGAACCTCCCTTGAAATCGATTTTGTTTTGGCCGAGATAGATGCGGAGCAAAATCTCTATAGCGAAGTGCTATCTTCGCTGCAGGGCTCTAGAGACAAGCTAGTTGCCCGTATCAATGCTGGAAGCTTCATTCTCAATGGCGCCCTCTGGACAGTGTGCGAAGCACTAGCGATTGTCTCTCCACTGCATCCAAACTATGCCATTCAGTCAGGTATTGTTGGTATCGCTGCTGGTATCGTGCCATCGATCGCTTCCGGCTACGCACTGAAAGCTTATAGCGGCAAGCGCTTAAGATCTGAATGTGAACCGAATATGTTGGCCAAGATCTTTGACCGGCCAATCAACCAAGATATTGACTACCCGAAATCAGTCTGGTCATTTCTCAACACTGTGCCAGCCAGTGAAGGTAACAGTGCCGGCCAGACTCGCAAAGAGCAGCTAATAGCCCGCTGGATCTCAGACAAAAACATTCCATCATTCACTGACAAGGCAAGCTCGAAAGAAATTGACGTAATCACGGCCACTTCGCCACAAAAGAAAGGGTTGTCTATCGACAATTTAACCGTACGCATGGTCATGCTTGAGCAATTGCAAGGCGAATTGGCAAAGATGAAGAGGCTATTGATGGAAATAGCCATGGTAATCACAGAAGAAAAAGAAGTCTGAGCTGCTGATTAATCTAAATCACAGGCTACATCACATAAGCGGGCTTGCTGCGATAGAGATTTCTAATGGTGGTTTTGTCAGCTGGTGAAAGCTGATTGACCACTCTATTTTCATGCATAATATCGTCGCGGTAGGGGCTGTGGGCCTTAATCCCAAGAGCATGACCGAATTCGTGAGCAGAGGCACCAATCATTTTTTCAGGAGTTGAGGCCACTAGCGTCGAAAGCTCAATAACTACTGGCTTCTGCTGAATGTTAACGCGCTGGGCTTGCTCAAATGGATAAACCTGGGCACAAGTGTTGCCACCAACCATGATACCGCCAGGGCTAGTTGAGTCTTTAAAAGAATCGACAAAGAAAACTAGTATTTGGGCTTGTTTGGGATCATCGACAAAGCCGAAGCGAAAAATGCCCTCACGCTCAAACTGTCGCCATTGCTCAATACCAGCCGCCACCTGAAAGTTAGTTTCATCGGTCCACTGCGGAGCTTTTTCTAAAATAGAGAAGCCTTCGGGCTGACAAAGCATTGAATAAACTTGATCTGGCCGCACCTTCTGCAATTCACCAAAGGGCATCTCAGGCAACTTAAGACCGGGGCTAATCCAAATCTTAAGCGGCATTTTCTTGCTCTCCCAGCGCACTAATCCCATATTGAGACTAGGCTCGCCGGGATTGTAAGCCGTCGAATTAGTTCCAGGCGCACGGTCATAGCCCTCGGTCAGGTGCAGCCCGTTGGTGTGCTGCAATTGCGGTGTACCGCCACCCGGATTAGAGAAACTTTGAAAAGTCGCCCGTTGGAGCTTACGTGTTTGGCCATGGGCCTCAAGCGCCAGAGGGGAGAGCAGCAAGGAAAGCGCTGAAACGATAGCCAGGGTCGCCGTCGCCCCTTTGAAACGACTAAATTGCCCAAGAGCCTTGGCTCGGTTGCTCAATGCGGTCTGGCTATTTCTGCTGCTATACAACCTAAAGTGGCCTCAAAGAAACGACTAGATGACATAATAAAAGTCGATATTCATAGAAGCATTGTTCCGAAACTAAAGCTTCTATGCATATTTACTTACCGCACCTTTTCAATAATAAAACAGGCTGAGACTTGGCGCCAATTATGCAACCTGCATCGTATGAACAACTTAGCCTCAAGGTGGCCCATGCCATCGCTGAACAAATCAGAATTAAACCAAAGTGCTGCCTGGGACTACCGACCGGAAACACACCACTGTTGACCTATCACATCTTGGCCAACTGGTCGTCGGGGCAAGGCCAGTATGCCGGCAGCGATGCACCCGCCATCGACTGGTCACAGGTGCTCTGCTTCGCCCTCGATGATTATTTCAATGTCAACCGTGAGCATACTTTTGAGGCTTTTTTAGAAAAGCACCTCTATAGCCACACCAATTTACCCCTAGATAATCGCTTAAATCCCAGCCAGACCGAAGACTACGATTTACTGATTGAAAGCTGCGGCGGGCTTGATTTGACCGTTTTGGGTATTGGCAGCAATGGCCATATTGCCTTCAACGAACCAGGTACCATGGCCCTGAGCTACACCCATTGCATCTGGCTTTCCGAATCTACAAGAATAGCCAACCAGAAAGCTTTCGGCAGCCTGGAGAGCACCCCACATACGGGTATAACCATGGGACTGCAAACTATTCTCTGCAGCGCTAGAATAATACTCATGGCCAGCTCTGAGGCGAAGCGAAGCATTGTCGAGCGCGCTTTTGACGGACCAGTTACTCTAGATTTACCGGCATCTCTTCTGCAAACCCATAGCCACGCAGACGTTTGGACAGATTTTGGCTATGAAAAAAGCTTCCGCTATCAGATCTAAATCAATCAAATTCAATTTCAGTCAAATTCAAAGGTAATAAATGGCTCTGGTAAATCAAATTGCTATACCTCGCAAGATGCAGTTATCCAGCCTGGCTCTCATTTTGCTTTTGAGCGGCACTGTCAATGGCGCTTTAGCGGATCAAACAGACCCCGATTTTGTACCGCCTGAAATTACGCTACCAATGCCAGCCCGCTACAACCCTCCAGTGACTCCGACAGCCAGCAGCCCCAACCTGGGCAATACCCCAGCTCCAGGCATGACCAATATGGGTGCCAATATGGGCGCAGGGGCAATTCCGGGCATGAACAACCCCAATCAGCCCAATCCTTTTATGATGAAAGCTGCAGACCGTCTGCGCCTACCTCCAGGTACTAGCGTTCCCGGTCGAGGCTCGGGCCCACCAGGAGCGGCCGGTGCCAATCCCGGTTATCCCGGTTATCCCGGTCAACAAATGGCAGCCCCGCCCCAAGGTTCATCGGCCTTCCTTCAACCCGGGCAACAGCCACCAGGCGCAGCTACACCACTGCAGAAACAGCTAGCAGCCCAGGGTCAAAACCAAGGGAATCAAAACAATCAGGGCGGCCAAACGGACCCGGTGGTCACTCTCCAGACCAATAAGGGCACAATTGTGATGCGCCTGTTCCGTCAGCATGCGCCAATTACAGTCAAAGCCTTTTTACAAATGGTCAAATCAGGCTTCTATAACGGCCTCACCTTCCACCGCGTCGAGCCAGGCTTCGTTGTACAAGGTGGTTGCCCTAACGGCAACGGCACAGGAGACTACATTCCACCTGGCCAAACCCAACCGCGCTACCTGCCCTTAGAAGTATCGCCCTTCGCTCGGCACAACGCCGCCGGTGTCGTGGCCATGGCGAGAAAGCCTAACAACCGCGATTCGTCTAGCTGTCAGTTTTATATTACTCTTGGACCGAAGCAACAGCTCGACAATCAATACACTGTATTTGGTGGCGTCATTCAGGGCCTTGATGTCGTGCAGCGCATTGCCATCGGCGATCGCATCTTGGCTATGACAGCCTCCGAATAGCTCAGCCTGACTCTATATCGTCGTCATCTTTAGTATTGAAAAACATAATTACTGAGAGCACGATGGTAATACAGCCACCAGCGCCAAAAATTATATTAGTTAGGGCAGCAATAGCACCGCTTTCTTGCTCGGATGTGGACAAATAATTGGCCACAAAGAAGAAAGATACGCCGACGAAGAAGAGAATGATAGAAGGAATTTTTTTCTTCATTACTTGTTCAAATAGCTACGGATGGCCGGTAATATTCCACCAATCAATTTAGAGCCGCCAATGTGATTCATATGGACAGTATCCCAAAAGTCGCTTTCTTGAAACTGACTTTGATTGGTCATATCTACCAGAGTAACATCTTTCCCGTAGGCGCTGGCTAGAGTTTTCACTTGCTGATTAAAGCGCTGATAGAACCCATCAGCCATTAAACCTTGATTGAGCTTGGTCAGTGGCATATTGACGAGGACTACCTTAATTCCTCTCTCCTGACAAATTTTAAGGGTATTGTCTAAACAAGACATTTGCACGCTCAAGTCACGCTCGGCAATATTTTTATAGCGACCACGATACTCTCTTGTGCTGGTCTCCCAGCGTTGCTCAGCAGTTCCGGCAAGCAGAGATGAGATTGATAAGTCTGGTGTATTGGCACTATCTTTTGACAGAGCAGCTGTTGTCGCGGTTGTTGCCGCAGCCGCCGGCAGCGACGCCGCACCGCCGGCAGTGGCACCAGTGGCAGTTATTTTACTATCTGACGCTTTGCCAACAATAACCCGCGCCACAGCGGCACTGATTTTTTCTAAAGTACGGTCGGCTTCTTTCTGGAAGCGCCAACGGCGCCCATAGAGGAAGCAGCTGTGGTTAGCAATAAATTCGGCCTTGTCTTCAAAGCGAGGCAAGAATGTTTTGGCATAACTAGAGAAGTTATGCAGGTCGACAATTTGTTTAAACGAAACAGTAGCCATAGGGCTTTTGACGTTATCGTCAGCAAAGTCGCGGGGGGCGATTCCCCAAACGACAACCTCAGGCTTGGTGTCGCCTTTGAGAAATTCACTGGCATAGAGAAAAGCATCAGAACTCATCTGCCCAGCGCTCGCCAGGGAGAAGACAGAGCTATTCTTGATGCCATTCTTTTCTAAAACAGCCTGGAGCGCTACAGACTTATGATAGTGAGCGATGTCGGCAATCTTTGGATCGAAGGAAGCGTCCATGGCCCAGAAAGGAAACATCATTAGAGAAGAGCCCAAAAGCACGACATTGGCCGGTGGTTTTTGCTCTTTGTACTCTTTGATAGCCAAATCTATCAACGCAGGATTGGTCCAGAAATCTCCACCAGCACTGCGGGCAGAACGCTCTTGTTGAATACTTGAAACTTGAGCCAGACCAAGATTGATCACAGTAAAAATTGCCAGAGCCCAGCTAATTGGACGCTTCCAGCCCGGTTTGGAGCCTTTGTCTTTTCCTTGCCCTGAATATTTGCCAGGCAAAAGCTCAGGATGAAGCTTAGTTCCTGCTATCCCGGCTGTAGTCGACGATTTAATCGGCGTTGTAGTGGAGGCTGAAGGGGCAGACAACTAAAGAGGATCTCCAAATAGCACTTGACTATTTTAGTCAACTTTACAGCCTTGAATGTTAGCCATTTCTAAGATCAACGTCAAATCGAATTGGGATCGGAGTAAGGAGGTATCTCCTCGCGGGTAGGGCGCTTATTTAAATTTGGCAAATCGTTTATTGGTGGGCTTAAAGAAGATGGAGGTGTAACCGATCCAGACCGAGAACCACCGGAAAAAGGCCCAAAGCCAAAGTTTTTGAAGAATTCGAACATTGGTTTCTGTAGCTGTTCAAAAATATTATCAGTCGGTCCAAAGCTATTGGTGGAACCAGTCAGGGCCGATGCGAATATGAATCTCTTGACCAGAAAATCCACCGCCACCGGGCCTAGCGGCAAATTCCCGCAATTTACCGATATCGGTAAAATTTTGCATGTCCGGCATTTCGGGCAAAAGACGATCGGTCAGAGAGCCCTCATCAAACTCTGAGAAATTTTCAAATGGAGAACCGGCAAAAGGAGATCCAGCAAAGGGAGAGCCAGCAAATGGCGAACCATTTTCAGTCAGACTGCCAAACAATGAACCAGATCCTGAACCAGAACCTGAGCCAGCACGCGGCATCGGTCCTTTGCGAATAGCAGTGTAAGGTCCCGCGGTACCAGGTGAAACAGGTGCTCCTGCGTTAAATCCAGCTCCAGGACCAAATCTTGAAGCCGAAAACGCCTCTGAACCAACTCCCGCCGTCTTTTTCAAACGTTCGATGCGGTCGACATATGACATAGCCTGGGCGGGCATGCCAAAGAGCTGGGATTCTAGACGGTCTAGCCTCTGATCAATAGTCTCGCCTGAGTAGGTCTTTTTTAAAATTCGCCATTCAAGAGTAGAAAGCACTGGGTAATTAGTCTCAGCTTTAGCGCCAGCCTTTGCCCCGCCATCGCTCTTTGCAGCAATACGGGCCTGTTCAGCTTTATGGTCAGCCATAATCTGCGCTGCCTGCTTGTCCCGTTGCACGATGGCAGATTTCAAATGGCTCAAGCGTTCGCCATTGCTTCCATACTGGGAGGCTCCCAGGGTCAATAACTCCAGGCGCTCAAGCCGCTTTTCAATGGGGTCATGACCATAGTGATGAAAGAAAAAGCGATTTTCTAAAATCAGTATCTCTTTTTCCAGGGCTTGTTCACTCAAAGCCCCGGCTTTATCAGTCGTGCCTAAAGAAGCAGCGTCGGTAGTCTTTGCTTTCAGGGCTAAAGCTCCGCTCTGTACAAATAGACTGCAAGCTAAAGCAATAACCCAAGGGTGAGTAAATTGTCGTAACTTCATCTCTTTATCGTCCTGATTGCTCACATCTTCAGCATAGCAGAGATGTCAAACCGTGCCGCCACTCCAAGCTTAGAGACACTCTCAAGGCAAAAACTCTGCAATAAAAAACCGCTCCTTGTAGATTTAACTACGGCAGGAGCGGTTCTATATTCTTCAACTGTTGGACAGCCCTTAGAGGTTAGTCTTCGGAAGCGCGGAACTCAGCGTCGACGACATCATCGCCAGAACCTTGGTATCCGCCGCCTTCGTAACCAGCTCCGTTGCCGCCGTTACCCTCGTAACCGCCGCCATCGTAGCCAGCTCCGCCTTCACCACCCTCGCCACCACCATCACGCTGGTGAGCGGCTTGTTGCAATAGAACGAGAGCTCCTCTGAGTTCGTTCATGATGCTCTTGATAGTTTCCAGATCGGCTTCTTCTTTGAGCTTGTCGCGCAGATCGCCAACGAGCATTTCGCAGCGAGACTTTTCACCTGGGGTGACGCGATCGCCAAGCTCTTTGACTTGTCTTTCAACGGCATAACAGATGCTGTCTGCTTCGTTTCTGACGTCGGCTTCTTCTTTGCGCTTTCTGTCGTCTTGAGCATAAGACTCGGCTTCGCGAATAGCGCGCTCGATGTCTTCTTTGCCCAGGTTGGTAGAAGCGGTAATAGTGATACGTTGCTCTTTTCCGGTAGATTGGTCACGAGCTGTGACGTTCATAATACCGTTGGCGTCAATATCGAAAGTAACTTCTACTTTGGGAACGCCACGCTGAGATGGTGGAATACCATCGAGACGGAAGTTGCCTAGTAGTTTGTTATCGCGAGCCATCGGGCGCTCACCCTGGAAGACGTAAATATCAACTGCTGTTTGGTTATCATCAGCGGTTGAGAACACTTCAGTTTTGCGAGTTGGAATTGTAGTGTTGCGATCGACCAGTTTGGTCATGACACCACCCATGGTCTCAATACCGAGCGATAGAGGGGTAACGTCGAGGAGCACAACGCCCTTAACTTCACCGCCCAATACACCGGCTTGAATAGCAGCACCAACGGCAACCACTTCGTCAGGGTTAACGCTCTGGTTAGGCTCTTTACCGCCAGTTACTTGCTTAACAAGCTCTTGCACGGCTGGAATACGAGTAGAACCACCAACCAATACAACTTCATCGAGGTTGTCATAAGTCAGTTTGGCATCTTTAAGAGATTGTTCCATCGGCATGCGGCAACGCTCTACCAAATGTCTGGTTAGCTCGTTGAAGCGTGAGCGCGAGAGCTTCATCTCAAGGTGCTTAGGACCAGAAGCATCAGCGGTGATGAACGGTAGAGAAATATTGGTTTCAGTAACTGAAGAGCATTCGATTTTGGCTTTCTCAGCGGCTTCAGTCAGACGTTGTAAAGCTTGTCTGTCTTTGCGCAGGTCAATGCCTTCTAAGTTCATGAACTCATCGGCCACCCAGGTCACTACACAATGGTCGAAGTCATCTCCGCCTAGGTGAGTGTCGCCTGATGTTGACTTAACTTCGAAGACGCCATCGCCCACTTCTAGAATAGAAACGTCGAAAGTACCGCCGCCCAAGTCGAATACGAGAATAGTTTCGTTGTCTTTTTTATCTAAACCGTAGGCAAGTGCTGCTGCCGTAGGCTCGTTGATAATACGGAGAACTTCTAAACCAGCAATTGTGCCAGCGTTCTTTGTTGATTGCCGTTGAGAGTCATTGAAGTAAGCAGGAACCGTGATTACAGCTGACGTTACTTTTTCACCCAGATACTTTTCAGCATCTTCTTTCAACTTACGCAAAATCATCGCTGAAATTTCTTCTGGCGAATATTCCTTGCCTTGAATGGAAACCTTACATCCGCCGTCAGCGCCTTCCTTAACTTTGTAGGAAACAATCTTCTTCTCTGATTCAACTTCAGAGAAGCGACGTCCGACGAAACGTTTAATTGAATAAACGGTGTTCTCAGGATTGAGCACCGCCTGACGACGAGCAAGCTGTCCAACGAGACGCTCACCAGATTTGGTGAAGGCGACCACCGATGGAGTGGTTCGACCACCCTCGGCGTTGGAAACTACGGTCGGCTGACCACCTTCCATAACCGCGACCACTGAGTTGGTTGTGCCCAAATCAATGCCTACTGACTTACCCATATACTTTGAAACTCCCTTCGGACCTACTTGAAAGCTCAGGCTGGAGACCCCAAGAAATTATACTTGGGATAGCCTCTTGAACTGAGTACCAAAACTACAGTTTTCCGAACGTTGAATTCTTAACAACCAAAAAAATGGCGATTTACCCAACGTAACTCTGGTAATAGTCCCATGATGCCAATTCGGCGGGGCTGTGAACTGAAACTTATACAAAGATTCATATTCGCTAATTCGACAAATTTCAAACGCCTATTTTGCCGAAATAATCATTTGATTTGCAAGTACCGTTGCAAAGGGCAGCTTTTGCCGAGTTTTTACTGCGGTCTAGCTGGCTTAGCAATTGCCAACATCGCCCCTAAACTGACGCAATCGTCAGGAACTGAACCCACACCCACAGATGCCAATACCGGACTGCCACCAAACTTGGCACTAAGCGGAGTAGTCATGAGCATTTCGGCCATCCGGCCAGCAAAATTGCGCGCTGAAGTACTTTCAGTTTCAGGCAAGAGCAAGGCAAATCCAGAAGACTCGTAGTGGGCAAATGAATCGGTTTTGCGCTTCATTTTATTAACACGCTCAGCCACTTCTCGAATAGCACCGAGTGGAAGAGGTTGGGGCGCGCCATTTGGGTCGGCAGAACGAACGCAAAGTTCAAGCAATATGACGGAAACTGGACGGCCAAAACGTTCAAAGCGATGAAATTCTCGCTCAAGCAAGTAAAGAAAGGCTTGCTGAGACAAAACACCGGTCTCGGCGCTCATTAATAAGCGCTCCGCTTCCCGTGCCTGATTCCAGTCAATATCTGCCTCTTGCATGGGCTTTTCTGATGAATCAGGCAGCTCATCGACAAAAGTTACCAGATTGCAAGTGGCAAAATTGAAAATTATCGGCACCCACTTCTGCTTATTGACATTGCACTTGCGCAAGATGTCGATCAGCCTACTTTTATTATCAATGAGCTGATACATACGCTTTTGCAAGGTCATGTCAGCTCCGGTGCCTTTTTCTAGCAATTGCTCGAAAAGTTGCTCCGTTATAGATGGATGGTTGCGCAGTAAATAACTCTCGTCACGAATATTTTTTTGCTTAAGCAATTGACGTTGGTCGTCAAGGGCCGCACCTTCCATCAACATCATGTCGAGGCGCTTTTTGATAGTGACAGTTTCAAACTTAGCTTCTGGATAGAAGCGAAACTGACCTTCTTCCCAGCCGACTAGCTCAATCAAAGCCGGCGAGCCTTCTAAACTGCCAAGAACGCAGTGAATCGGATTACCATCGTCAAAATAAACTGTAGCGTTTTCGCTGGTGGTCTCTACCTCGAGCCTACCGGTGCCTTTGCTCATGCCCACAGATTGCAGGACATTGGGCATTTGCATGTTCTCTAAGTTACCTTCTAAGGTAGCTTTGCCACGAACTCGACCGCTAGTAGACTGACTTTCGAAACTTTGAGTAATAGCTTGATCGCTCTTAGAAACGGCATCAAATGAAGGGAATTGCGCTGTAATTAACTGATGAATAAAAGCCGGATCGGCGGAAACTTGCTCCCAGACGAGCATTTTGTTGCCCTGGTCGCCGCGATACAGGGTCCAATGATAATCACCCTTGCCCCGATCTTTGAAAACAGCCAATGTCAATTCATCTGGCGCATCGCCAAAAGGGAGCTGGGTGGTATGACCCGGTTCCTTGAGGCTTTCAGCCAACATGTTTTGCAATTGTCTCAGTGCAGGCAAACTAATCTGTTTAGGCAGATTGGTTATGCTCCGCTCTTCGGGCTTCTTTCCGAGCACGCTCTGTTTATCCAGTACCAAAGTAGTTTCTGTTTTAGTTTTAGATCGGTTTCCAACGCCAACTTATGCGATTACTGTTGTCAAAATTCTAACAACAGAAAGCTTAAGCCTATCTACCTTTTACCCGCTTTTCCTTGAAAATCAGACAGCGGGTAAAACTTCGCCGATAGCCAATGCCCTGACATCGACCACTGAACCAGTATCTCTAGCCAGGTTGAGCAAATCAGATGACTGATAACGAAAGAAAACTTGGTCTTTAAGTGGCTGCCAGTGCATAGGCACCAGTCTCGTTGCCTTGATTTCCTCAGCAATTCGCAACGCCTCTGCCGGCTTGGCTGTGGCGTACTTACCGCCGATTGGCAAAACCGCCGTATGAACAACTTTGCCAGCCAACGATTCAGCGATCAGCGGCGTATAAATCGTGGCACCAGCATGATAGTAGCCACCAAAGTAGTAGCCGTTCACTGGTTTACCCGGGGCCCGACTGCGTGCAAACAAAGCCATAATAGTTTTGCCAAGCCGGTTAAGAGGATGATGTGCCGGAATAGCTAAAATTTCCAATCCCTTGAAAACAATAGTCTCTCCGTGGTCTATGGCAATAAGTTTATCTAGCGGAATTTTGCGACGCTTGTGCAGCCAGTGCATAAGCTTGGCCGGGCCAGCAAAATGACAGCCCCAAGTGTCATAAAGTTTGCGCGCCATTAAAGCACCGTGATCGAAGTGCCCATGGGAAAAGAGCACTAGATCAGCCTGCGGCAATTTGGCTAGATCTACTGGCGCTTGTAAATAGGGATCGGTATAGATACAAAGGTTGCCAATTTCAAACTTGACGGCGCTATGTCCTAGAAAGGTTAGATTCAAAGCACTTCTCCAGAGGACTCCTCTTAGTACAATCAGAGCCTATCAATTATCCACACCCTTTCAGGTTCTATGACAATGAGAAGACCGCTAATTTTTCTTTCAGGCCTCCTAGCTCTCACGCCAATTGTATCCGCAACTTACGGTTGTAAGACAAGTGCTGCCGAAGCGGCCCCTCAGCCCAAGGAGTGGGTCAAATATTTAAACCCAATGCCGCGCAAGAACTACAGCTTAAACGAAAGTCAAGATAGAGCAATTAAGAAGAAAGGTTTCAAAAGCGTAGCGATTGCTGGAGCAAAACCAGTTGCCAATCGCGAATTAGGCTTTTTTGCCCTGCTCGATACTGCCACCGTAAATAGTGAACTGACAAACAGCACCGG
>Ga0209480_10000598_pt1 | contig 28993 bp, 19 predicted proteins | sample JI61114C2DNA_FD_187501 | JGI IMG/M metagenome (GOLD analysis project Ga0209480, IMG submission 187501) | Wastewater effluent complex algal communities from Wisconsin, to seasonally profile nutrient transformation and Carbon sequestration -... | ecosystem: Engineered > WWTP > Effluent > Algae... | reverse complement strand
ATCCAGGTGCGCAGGAATTCGTCGAACATGGGGATGCGCTTCACGTCCTGGGTCGGATTTTTGCCCAGTGTGCCGAGCTTCTGGATCAATGGGCGAGCCTCCTCCACAGTCTTCACGCCGCGCATCGGATGGGCCTTCTCCCATTCATGAATGGCACCGAAGGTCCGCGTGAGGATTTTTTCTCCCTTTGTCCCCCCATCGGTAAGCTGGAGATGATGAAACTGCGCCTGGATCATTGGGAAGTCATAGGGCTCAAAAAATGTCGGGGTGATATAAAGTCGGCGGCCATCCTCCATCACGGCATGAAGAGCATATCTCTCCGTGATCTGGGAATCGAACCACCCCAGCGTGCTCGCTTTATGCGAATGCGCGGTGATGAGCATGTAGGCCATGGAAGCAATCATCACCGGCAGTGAGAACAAAGCCAAACTACCTGGCACTGTGTGCGGTGCATCGTCCTCCGGCTCCTTGTGCCAGAAGGCGGCGACGATGGCGAGCTGAGTCAGGATCCAGTTCCAGAACGTGTCACCGGAAAACACATAAATGCCCATGTGGAGCATCGCACGTCCTGCGGCCAGAAGCACAAACCAACGACGGTTCCAAAACGCAGCAAGCAGTGCCACCTCGATGAAGACGACGAACAGTTTGAGAGGTACTGCAAAGGGTTGAAGTGACTCGTGGAGGCGGATCACACCAGCCTGATCCCAGAGCAGGTTCCAGCCATAAAGGAAGGTTGAGATGGTCAGGTTGTAGAGGTCGTCATTCAGCAGCCAGTCCACCCAATTCTCGCCGATCTCCAGCTTCGCGAGCCCGGGCAGCCAGTAATGGATGATGTTTGCACCGATGAAAGCCACAGTCAGCATGGGCAGTTTTTCAGGAAGAAACCGAGCAAGCCAATGGCGGGCGAGCCCCGCCGCCGCGAGCATGTAGGCCATGTCGAGGATCATCTTCCGGTTCGTGAACTCCGCATCCGCCAGCCCTGTGCCGCGCCACTGGAGGTAGCTGTACATCACCCCGAACATCAGCAGCGGCAGCACGGAGGGTCTTCTTAACGTCACGATGCCGAGAAGCAGGATCGCCAGTCGGTCCACGAGATGTGCCTGGCCGTAAAAGTAGTTGTAGGGATACAGCGTTGTCGTCCACGTCAGGATGATCACGATGGCCCAGACTACATAATGGACTCTACCACCTGGGAAAAAGCCACGCCAGGTGCGCCACTCACGGTTCTGCCAGGCAAACACCCCGCCAAGAGACACTCCCAGCCAAAATGGCCAATGCCCCAGGCTTTTCATCAAAGCAGACCACAAGATCGACCCAGATCGGAGATCCGGCACGACAATGGATTCCGCCGGGATGCGCACCAGGCGATAGAGTCCAAAAATGACACCCAGCACCGCCAGCATTTGCAGGCAGGACTTCAACTGGGAAAGACGCGATGATGTGACCGGAGCAGCAGTCGGGGGATTCATATCGCGGACACCTTGGCATCGACCATGACCACATGGCAAGCATAGTGGAGGGCAACTCAAAAAAGGATCAGCAAATGACAGCACATGCCTGTCTGCTAAATCAGGTCTTCGATTATGCTTAGCTCTTCGTCAGTCAGCCTTGTCTCATTTTTGGCGGCTTTTCGACGCAGGAGGACGATGATGCGCTCCTTCATCTCTGCACGTTGGCTGGCATCGAATGCCTCGACTTCATTATCAATCCACACGAGCGGATCGAGATCTCTCCCCGACCACAACACATTGCCTGGATGGGCATCCACATTCAGCAGCCCGGCGTCCAGCATGCGCTTCATATCCTGGGCATATTTTGTCAAAAACAGGCTCTTTGATTCTGAGGTCTCACCCTTGGTGAGGATGTATTCATCCCCTGTTTTCAAATCAGGCACATATTCCGCCACGAAGATCGAGTCCACCGTGGAGAATGGATTCCAGTTTCGAAAACTTGCCACGGGCTGCGGCACCTGAAGCCCGATCCCCTCCAGCATCTCAGCCGAGTGAAACTCCATGCTGGCCTTGTAGGACTTCAGCGAAGTGAAAAAGCGCAGATAGTCCCTGCCTTTGCGACGGTTGATCACCTTCACCGCCAGGTCTCCGACAGAACCATCCACACGAAACACCGTGGCGGACTTGCGTCGCGTCAGACGTTTTACGCGCACCTGCAACAAGCTGGAAAGGTCAGCCTTTGTCTGGACGGGGGCTTTCAGCAACGGATTCACGAAGCTGGCGGCAACCGGCAGCAGGCGTAAAAGGGTTCTGAAAGACAACCAAGGCATGAAAGTGACAATATCGTCACTAACCTAGGATTCGTATCTTTGTCCAGCCTGATATGACCCCACACTGCGGAGCAGCGCACCATCGGCACGCGTTTGCTCCAGCGCGGATTGGAAGCTCGGCTCCGCAGGGCTGCCTTCGATCTCAATGTAAAACCGATATTTGTTCGGCTGACCCCGGATGGGGCGAGATTCGAGGCGCTTCAGGTTCACACCCGCCTCACTCAGCGGCGTGAGAAAGCGGCACAGGCTGCCCGCGCGATCCGGAAGCTCGACGACGAGCGCCGTGCGGTTGTTCTCCATTGATGCCGCATTCTCCTGATGCCCGAGAAGGTAGAATTGAGTGATGTTTGGCACCTCACCCGCGATGGGGAAATGCAGCAGCGACAGGCCGTGCCTCTCCGCATTCTGCCGGGGGCCGATGGCCGCCGCTCCGGCCTGCGTGGCTGCTTTCTCAGCTGCCTTCGCCGTGCTGGCTTCGATGACACGCTTCGCTTCCGGGTAGTTTGCCCGCAGCCATTCATCACAATGGAAAAAGGGCATCGCGTGAGAGTGGATCGTCTGCACCTCGGCTCCCGGTTTGCCAAGCAGGGCCAGCTTCACATCCAGCGTCAGTTCCTCGATGATCTTCAGGTGGCAGCGCTCATCCACCAGCCGGTCAACCGTGTCGATAATGAACCCGCCGGAGGAGTTCTCGATGGGCACCAGCCCGAGTGCATCAGAGCTCGAGCCGAGGTAGTCGAAGACCTCGCCGATGTTCGCCATGAGCTGTACTTGCGCACCGGGGAAGCGCTGCTGCGTCAGCAGATGTGAAAAGCTTCCGTCAGGGCCGAGGCAGGCGATGCTGGAATGCGCGAATGACTCGGACAGCTCTGGTGCGGCGTTCGTCATTTCCGAAGGATCACATCAGATCTGAGGCCAGCACGGAATTCGCCGCGCGCATGGCCAGATCTTTCGCCTGGGAGACCACACGGAAGGCGGAAGTGTCAAAGCGGTAGCCGTGGCAGCTCGGGCAGGTCACAGCACGCGTGACCACGATAGAGCCACAGGCCTCACAGACCTTGTACTGCTCGGGATGGCTGGTGATTTTTTCCGCCTGCTTCAACCTGTTGTTGGATGGCTGTTCGGGGGCGCTCATGTGGGTGTGTGGATGATGCTACGTTTGCTACTCGTGGTGTAAACGAGATTTCTTGCGTAGCAAGCGACGTCGCACTCAAGAATGCGAACAGAGAACTGCTGCCAGCCCACCTTCTTCAATCGACAGTCAGACTCTTGCCCTTCTGATCTTTAGTAAACTACGGCTGACGGGCTCCGCAGCAAAGGAGACGACAGCGAAATGAGTGAGCAGTGGTTTTTCATGCGAGGATATTCTTCACCACTTTTCCATGCACATCCGTGAGCCGGAAGTCGCGGCCGCCGTGGCGGAAGGTGAGGCGTTCGTGATCGAGGCCGAGCAGGTGAAGCATCGTGGCGTGCAGGTCGTGGATGTGGACTTTGCCATCGACGGCTTCGTAGCCGAGCTCGTCGGTCACGCCATGGATGTGGCCGGCTTTGACGCCGCCACCGGCCATCCACATGCTGTAGCCTTTGTTGTTATGCCCACGTCCGTCCTGGCTGGCGTCGTCCGGCGTGCGGCCGAATTCGCCGCCCCAGAGCACCAGCGTGTCATCGAGCAAACCGCGTTGATCGAGGTCCTGCAGCAGTCCGGCGATGGGTTTGTCGATCTGCGAGCAGTTGCGGATCATGCCACTGTAAAGTGAGCCGTGCAGATCCCACTCGAGGTGGCTGATCTCGATGAAGCGCACGCCTGCCTCGGCGAAGCGCCGTGCGAGGAGGCATTGCTTGCCAAAGTTTTCCGTGGGCGATTTGTCCGCGCCGTAGAGCTTGAGCGTTTCTTTGCTCTCGCTGCTGAGATCCATCACGCGCGGCAGCTCGCCCTGCATGCGAAAGGCCAGTTCATAGCTGTCGATGATGCCTTCCACGCGTGGATCGGCGGTTTGGGCGAGCAAGTCACGATTCATCGCCTGGAGCAGGTCAATCTGCTCGCGCTGTGCGGAGTTTTGCAGGCGAGGATTCGTGATGTCGCCGAGCGTTAGCTTTGCGCCGGGCCGGTTCGCATCGCCCAGCAGTGTGGCGGAGCATCCGGCGGGCAAAAACGAGCTGGAGTAGTAGCGCAGGCCGCCGAGCGCGGTGAGCGGATTGATGGAGATGAAGCCCGGCAGATCGGCATTCTCCGTGCCGAGCCCGTGCACGGCCCACGCGCCCATGGAGGGCCGCACAAACTGAAAACTGCCCGTGTGGAGCTGCTCCAGCGCCTGTGGGTGGTTTTCGTTATCCGTCGTCATGCCGCGCAGCACGCAGAGCTTGTCCGCGTGTTTCGCGATCTCCGGCATCAGCTCCACCACATCGATGCCGCTCTGCCCATGTTTGGCAAAGTTCCACTTCGAGCCGAGCAGCTTTACATTGCCGCGACGCCCCGGCTGGCCCGTGCGTTTCGTGAGTTCCGGTTTGGGATCAAACGTCTCCATTTGCGACGGCCCGCCGCGCATGCAGAGAAAGATGACTCGCTTGGCCTTCGCAGGAAAATGCGGCCCCTGCGCATGTGCCAGACCGGAGAATGCCAGTGAGCCGAATCCGGCGCTGGAGAGGCGGAGCATTTGTCGGCGTGAGATCATGGGGCTCATACGAATTGTGTTCAGCGTAACACACGAAACTCCGCCGAGGCCAGCACGGTCTGGCAGAGGCTGGTCCAGCGTTCTTTGGAGGTGTTTTGACCGAGGAATGCGGAGGCGCGGCGGATTTCGATCTCGGTGGGCTTTCGGGCAAAGGCCAGCTCATACAAACGCGTGAGCCGCGAGGGCACATCCGTGCCGACTGTGGTTACACGACGTGCGAGATGCCCCGCCTGCTCGATGATCCACGGGTTATTCATGAGATGCAGCGCTTGTGCGGGCAGGGTGCTCTCCTCACGTTGCGCCACCGGTCGCTCTGGCGGTGCGAAATTGAAGAGCGTGAAGATTTCCGGCAGCGTGCCGCGCACCACGGGCAGATAGACGCTGCGGTGATCATCCACGAGGTCCGCCGTGGTCATGAAGGGCTTGAAGGTGCTCAGTTCGGCGTCCCGCTGCGGATGGTAGCGATCCAGAAAGGGCTTCTGCGGCGGATACGGATCGAGCTGGCCGCTCACGGCCAGCACGGCATCGCGCAGCGCCTCCGCCTCGATCAAACGCGGCGTCATGCGCGTGAGCCACACGTTGTCCGGGTCTGCATCATGCGTGCGTGCGGACGACTGGCGGTAGGCGCGGCTGAGCACGATCTCTTTGACGAGCCACTTCACCGACCAGCCTTCCTCCATGAACCGCACCGCGAGGAAATCGAGCAGCTCCGGGTGCGATGGACGCGCGCCCGTAATGCCGAAATCATCCGGCGTGGTGACGAGCGCACGGCCAAAGAGCTTCTGCCACACGCGGTTCACCATCACGCGGGCGGTGAGCGGGTTGTCGCGATGTGTGAGCCACTGGGCGAGTTCGAGACGTCCGCTTTGTTTCGGCGAAGGCGCGGGCACATCCTTGATCGAAATGACGCGCAGGAAGCCACGCGGCACGGTCTCGCCGAGATTCGTCGTCTCGCCTCGGATATGAATGCGGCTGTTCTCCGGCTTGTCGCGATCACGAGCGCCCATGGCCCACGCGGGTTGCGGTGGCGCGGCGTCTTTCAGCTCCTCCACGCTCTTTTCCAGCGCGGCCACTTTGATGTTCCAATCCGCCACCTTGGCCTCCATCTCAGCGATCTCCGTGGCAAGCTTGTCCTTCTCCGCACCCGTGAGCGTCACCAGCAATCGTTTCTTCTCGGGGATGCGTTTGGACACACCGTAGCGTGCAGAACGCGCCTCATGCATCGCGAGGATCTCGGCATCGAGCTTCTTGAAGTAGGCCAGCGCGGCAGGTGCGAGCTTCTCCGCATCCGCGCCGAGCGCATGCCACTCCGTGTGATGATGCGCCGTGGCCTTGATGCCGCGCGGGCCGTAGCCGTGGAGCGGCTGCGTGTTGCGCAGGATGCCCGCCAGCGCGTAGTAGTCCGCCGTCGGGATGGGATCAAATTTATGGTCATGACAACGCGCGCAGGCCACGGAGAGGCCGAGCACGCTGCGGCTGATCGCCTCGATCTGCTCGTCGATCACATCCATGCGGTAGATCTCTGGCTTCTGCTCCTCCAGCGCCTTCGCGCCCAGCGCGAGGAAACCCGTGGCGGTGAGCAGCTCATCTCGCCGCGCCAGATTTCCTGCGGGCATCAAGTCACCGGCAATCTGCTCGCGGATGAACTCATCATAAGGTTTGTCGTTGTTGAATGAAGCAATGACGTAATTGCGGTAACGCCACGCGTGGTAAAAAATCACATTGCGGTCGCGCCCGTTACTGTCGGCATAACGCGCCATGTCCAGCCAGTGACGCCCCCAGCGCTCGCCAAAGTGAGGACTCTTTAATAGTGCATCCACCATCTGCGGAAAGTCAGCCTCGCCAGGCACCTCCACAGGCGGCAGACCGGTCAGGTCAAACGAGAGCCGCCTCACAAGACTGCCAGTATCCACGTCGGCACTCGGCGTGAGTTCCTGCTCCTCCATCTTCGCGAGGACAAAGTGATCCAGCTCTCGCAGCGGCCAACCCTTCGCCTTCACCACCGGCAAAGCGGTCTTTTTTGGCGGAACAAGAGACCAATGCTCCTCCGCGCCCATCGCAGAGAGGGGCAGGGTAATCAGAAGGCAGAAGTAGCGGTGCATGATTCAACGATTCACCAGATCCCGCATCGCAATCACCGTGCAGCCTTCGTCTTTGAGGTGCTGCATGTACGCCTCAAACTTCGCTGGATCGGTGTTCACCCACGGATGCTTGATGTCAGGCACGCCGTGAAAGGTCATCACCGCGATCTTGCCAGCCTTTGCCTGCGCCACAGCGGCTTTGAACTGCTCCAGCGTGCTCTCCGGCTTCCCATCAAAGGCTTGCGGCATCAGCAAAGACTCGTCGCTGGCTGGGTCGAAAGCCTTCGCGCCTCCAGCACGCGCAAACTGGTAACCCCGCTCACGCAGCAGCTTCACCGCCGCTTCGCTCGTCGCATAGCCGGGATAGCAAAAGCTCACCGGCTTTGGGATGCCAGCCTTGGCGCACTGCGTTTCGATGAACTCCACATCCGCCGCGAGCTGTTCGGGCTTCTGCTTGGTCACACCGGCGTGCTTCCGCGTGTGATTGCCGATCTCGAAGCCTTGCTCATGCAGCGCCTTGATCTGCTCCCAGGTCATGTAGTGCGTCTTGTCCACGAGGAACTCAAAGCCCTCCGTAATGAAGAACGTGGCGCCAAAACCATGCTTCTTCAGCAGCGGTGCCACAAATGTGGCGTGGCTGGCCACGGAGTCATCGAACGTCAGCACCACGAGCTTTTCAGGCACGGGTTCGGTGGCCGACGAACGCCAGCACAGAACCAGGGCGAGGCATGCAAACGACAAGACGACAGAGAAAGCTTTCATGGTGAGTAAACGCGTGGGTTCATACGCATCGCACGGCGTGTTCACTCGGCTTCATCTTCCTCGCCATCAATCACATAGACCCTCTTGGCATGTTCCTGCCCCACCAGCCGCGTCTCTCCCAAACGCATGGTGAGGGCCCGCACCTTCACCTGACAACGTGCGGCAACGGCTTCACACAACGCCTGCGAGTGTGAGACGATGATGATTTGAGAATGCTCCGATGCTGTGGCGATGAGGTCGGCAAGCGCGGGAAGCACCGATTCGTTCAAGCTGGTTTCCGGCTCATTGAGCACGAGCAGAGGCGGTGGCCGCGGGCTGCACAGCACGGCGGCTAGGCAGATGAACTGCAAGGTGCCGTCTGACAGCTCGTGGCCGTGCAACGGACGCGGCAGCGTGTGCGCATGAAACGCGAGGCTGAACCAGTCGCCGCAATCGACTTCGAGACGCGAGTCAGGAAACGCCATCTGCATGGCCGAGTGAAAGGCTTCCGCCAGATCGGACTCGTTGATGCTTTGGATCACAGCAGGCAGATTCGCCGCGTCCTCATCCAGCACGGGCGACCAGTAGCCGCGCACGGGTTTTCTCGCAGGCGCGTCCGCATCCGTGCGCATCGTGTGGTAGAAACGCCAGCGCTCCAGGCTGAGTCGTGCGTTTAAAATCTGCGGGCAGCTCTGCAAATCCCGCACGAGCGTGAGCATGGACTCGGAGGCTCCCGGCGGCTCGCTGAGTGAGTGCATCACGCCCTTGATGTCGGCCACGCGGACTTGGTTTCGAGTGCGCTTCGCCAGCAGTCTTTTGCCGTAGCGCAGCTCCTCCGTTTTGATGTCAGGATCGAGCTTGAAAGCCGTGGGATCACCTGGCGTTGCTGGCATGAGGCCGCACTCGAATGTGTAGCTGAACTCCTCGGACACCACCTCGGCCGAGAAGGTCGTCAGTCGCGCGTGCTCGCCATTGCCAGTCCAGAGAAGGCTGCGCATTCCGCCTTCACCTGCCACGGCTTCGGCGAATCCTCCTCGCCCCATTGAAGACACCAGCCGCAAGGCTCGGTAGAGGTTCGTCTTGCCCACGCCGTTCGCCCCGCTCAGCAGCGTCACGCGCCCGAGGCGCAGGCGCAGATCACGCAGCGAGCGGTAGCCGGAGAGGCGCACGGATTGAATCATGATGATCATCCAAGCTGAAGGCCCATGCACTGTCCAGCAGTTGAAGCGAGGGGTTCACAGCAAGCCGGCCTCCCCCTGCGCGTTTCATGTGGATCATGACGCGCCTCACCTTCGCCTTTCTCATCACAGCTCTCGTGTGCGGCTTCGCAGAACTGCACGGAAGGGACAGTTCGCTTCTCGGCATGGTCGAAAAATTCGACTCAGCACCCGCAGGGCCGTTTCAGAAGGGCTTCATCGAAATCCATCGCTGGAGCGAGGACTTCCGGCAGCGTGCGCGGGCCTGGAGCCGCATCGAGATCGTGCCTGAAGGCGATGGCAAAGCCCTCCGGGTGAACGTCAGCGATCCACAAGCCTTCACTGCTCGTGCGGGCATGTTCCTTCGGCTCGCGCCCTACTATCCACCGCAGGCCGATGCCTTGCGCATTCGCGTGAAGGTGCTCACCGGCCAGGTCTCCATCTACATCGGCGGTCCGACGGCTTATTACGGCAACAGCGATGTCTTCACCGAACCGCAGACCATTCGAGCCGCCGCGAAGCCCGAGTGGGTCGAAGTGGTCCTCAATTTCAATCATCCCACCTGGCGCAACTACCGGCGCTCAGGCTTCAGCACCGATGCGCTGCGCAATTACTACAACCGCTGGGCGCAGGAGCATGTCGGCGTGTATCTCGCTCCTGACTCGCTCGGCGAGTGCCTCATCGACGACATCGAAGTCGTGGCGCTCGGCGAAGGAAAACCCTTCGCCACCTTTTCACCTGATCAGATCAAGCCAATGCAGACCATCGCCGACTTCGAGGATGGCAAGCACGATCAAGTCTTCACCCTCTACATGGCCGCCGCCGAGACCGAGTGGTTCGATGAGTCGTGGATTCGCTCCAAACCGCTGCGTTTTGAGCCGATGCAGCTCGCCGTGATCGACACGGGTCTCGATGGCCGCAAATCACTCGAATGCCGTGGCCGCACCGCCGAGGAGGTGCATTGCACCGGCGTGCGCACGAGCGGTGTCGCTGATGCCAACGCCATCGCGGCGACCCTCAACGTGGATGCGCCAGAGCAGCGCAACACACTCGTCGGCGCAGGTCCAGTTGTGCCCTTGGACTTCCTCGTGTTCGTCGCACCGGCAGAGAAACCTTTCCCATGGCAATCTCTCGCGCCATCTGTCGAGTTGCGAGCCAAAGGCGGCCCCGGCTTCGACTACAACCTCACCCACCGCAGCATCGCCACACGCACCGATCTCGACTTCGCCATCTATCAAACCCGCCGCTATCTCAAGCCCGGCGAGTGGTCCAAACAGGTGCTCCCCACCGCCGACTTTACCTGCATCTACGGCCAGGGCGCGATGCGTGAGCGCTTCCTCCAGCACGATCCTCTTCGCAGCAGCGAAGTCATCGCCGTCGCCTGGCTCAATCCCTGGTGCCGCAACGGCCAGCGCGATGCCATCGTCACCACCACCATCGACGAGCTGTCCTTCGTCCAAGTCCCCGGATCACCCGCCGATCATCGCTCCTTCTGGCAGGTGCCCGATGTGAAACAACTCCTCTACCGCGACGAAGAATCCCCCGGCCTCCGCAAACGCCACTTCTGGCTGCCGGGTGACCGTCCATGATGAAGCCTCTCTTGGCTCACATACTCCGCCAGATCTTCTCAAAGACCTGCAATAATGGCTCGCTCTTCGTGGCCGGATCGAAGGCTTTAGCACCTCCAGCCCGCGCAAACTGGCCACTTTCCCCAGCCGCTTCACGCCACCTCACTTGCCTGACGCTTTTTAGACGTATTTGGCCAGAAGTTCTCCTGCCTTGGATGGTTCCACTTTCTCATAGAAGTCGTCCTCGACCATGCAGACGGGGCCGAAGCCGCAACTGGCGAGGCATTCAGCAAACTCGATGCTGTATTTGCCATCAGCACTGACGGCGATGGGATGATGGTGGTCCACATGACTGCGGTCGATGTTGGCCGACTTGCAGAGGGAGTCCATCAGCTCGTAGCTGCCGGCCATGGCGCAGGATAGGGTGCGGCAGACGCGGATGTGAAATTTGCCAGGAGCACTCTGGCGGAAGCCCGGGTAGAAGGTCACGACTTCGAGCACCTGGATGGGCTCCAGCCCGAGCTTCGCAGCGACCCAGTTCACAGCCTCGTCCGTGATGTAGCGGAACTGATGCTGTAGTAGATGCAGCAGTGGCAGCACGGCGCTGCGCTTGGAGACGGGGTAGTGAGTGATCACCTCGTCGATTTTGCTTTCCAGGTCAGCGGGGATTGCCAGGGCCATCAGTCAGTCGGGTCAAAGTTTAATATGGGGGACGAAGCATCAGCGATCGCACTCGCCCATGACGAAGTCGAGACTGCCGAGGACGGAAGGGACATCGCTGAGCAGATGCCCAGGGAGCATCTTGGAAAGGAGGCTGAGATTGATGAAGGAGGGGCTGCGGATCTTCAGCCGGTAGGGCACGCCGCCGCCTTTGCTATGGATGTAGAAGCCGAGTTCGCCCTTGGGATTCTCGGCACCGAAATAGACTTCGCCAGCAGGAGCGTCGATGCCCTGGGTGGCGATGATGAAGTGGTGGATGAGCTCCTCCATCTTCATGAGCACGCCTTCCTTCTTTGGCAGGTAGCCCTTTTTGTCGGCGACATTGATGGGACCGCCGGGGAGTTTATCGAAGACCTGGCGCAGGATGCGAACGCTCTGCCGCATCTCCTCCATGCGCACGAGATAGCGATCAAAGCAGTCGCCCGTGGTGCCGATGGGGATGTCGAAGTCGTAGCGCTCGTAGTCGAGGTAGGGTTTGGCTTTGCGCAAATCATGCTCCACGCCGGAGCCACGCAGGTTCGGGCCGGTGATGCCCCAGTCGATGGCTTCCTGCTTGGTGATGACGCCCAGGTTTTGCGTGCGGGCCATGAAGATGGCGTTGCGCGTCAGCAGCTTGTCCACCTCGTCGATCACAGGCTCCAACTCGTCCAAAAACTTCCGCACCGCACTGGCAAAGCCGTCTGGCAGATCGCGCACTTGGCCGCCGACACGGGTGTAGCTGGTGGTGAAGCGTGCGCCGGTGAGCTGCTCGCAGAGATTGTAGATCTTTTCACGCTCGGTGAAGGTGTAGAGGAAGACCGTCATCGCGCCGACATCCATGGCGAAGACCCCGACCCCGAGCATGTGGGCGGAGATGCGCGCCAGCTCACAGCAGATGACGCGAATGGCGCGACCACGCTCCGGCACTTCCCAGCCCATGAGCTTTTCAACCGCCAAAGCGTAGGCGACGTTGTTCGCGAGCGGTGCCAGGTAGTCCAGTCGGTCCGTGTAGGGCACGAACTGGTTGTAGTGCATGTTTTCAGCGATCTTTTCGTCACCACGATGCAGGAAGCCCACGTCTGGGTCCGCCTTGGTGATGACCTCTCCATCCATCTCCAAAATCAGCCGCAGCACCCCGTGGGTGGCTGGGTGGGAGGGGCCCATGTTCAGGACCATCTTCTCACCCACCAGATCGGTGGTGGTGGCCTCCATATCTCGGCCTGCATCGCTGCTTTGGCAGCGACATCGGGGGCTTCATACTCGCGCGTAACGGTGGGCATCAGGATAGTGGGGGAGGTGCGGAGTATTCTACGCGGGGAAAGAGCGGCAAGACGAATTTGTGAAAAATTTCACAAGCTCGGCCTCAGGCGGGTTGAGGGGACAAAAAAGCCGCACTCTGAAGTGCGGCTTCGTGGGGGCCGGGCAGACTCCAGCCGAGTGTGCTCAGGCACGGCGGCGGCGGAGCACCAGCGCTCCGAGACCGATCAGGCTGAAGAGGGCGCGGGATGGCTCCGGGACGACGGTGAAGGCGGAGGTAAAATTGCTGCCACCCGCGTTGTTGAAGATCTCAGCCGCCGCATTGTTGCCATTGGTGGTGATCCGGGAAAAGACCTCCAGACTGTAATTCCCGTTCGCCAGGCCGGTTAGCAGATTGCCGGTGTAGAATGAAGAACCGTTGAACCCGGCAACATCCGATCCCCATTGCTGATCGCCTGGAGTTCCACCCACGTTGTCTATCTGGAAAGCATAGTTGAATTGAGAGAAACTGCCCGACGGCGTCCCCTGCCAGAGGCGATAAAAGAGCTGCATGCCATTCACATCGCTCCCGTTGTTTTTAAAGCTCTTACCCTGGCCGCCGAGAAGCAGGCTGTCTGAAGAAGTGAACGTGCCGAGAGAAGCCCCCTGGAAGTCGGGGTTTGCCGTCGAGGCTCCGATGTCGAAGTAAGCAACACCGCCCGTATTGACGATAATGTATTGATCAAACATGCCCGCAGCACCAAAACTGCTGAGCGGAAGAAGAGCCGCGAGGAATAGGCAGTGAATGAATTTCATGGTTGTGACTGGCGGGGTTGAGGGGACGAGATTGCCGGGAAGAGTCATTTTCGTCAAAACAAAAGTCTTGGCCGCAGGGCTGGCTAGCCAATTGACCAACACTTCTGCGGGGTTGGGATCAGGGCAGCGGCCCCGCCGTGACCTCAGCTTGGTAGAATTTCCCCATCCCGCCGGCATTCACGTCGGTGAAGCTGAGGCTGCTGCCAGTGGCGAGCTGGTTTTTCGCGGTCGGCTCATCTTCCAGAGCCCAGGACTCGAGGTCGGTGCTGCTGTGAACGTGATAGTAGCGGCCAGGGATGGTGGGGAAGGTGACGGTCACACTGTTCCCGCTGCGGGAGACATCGGTGATCACGAAACGGCTGGTTCGGTCCAGGGGATTCGTGCCAGCAGTGTCTTCGTCCTGATTCGTTGTGCCGTCTCCATCTTCGTCTGCGGTGGCGGAGAGGAGCATGATGGGCGTGGTTTGGCTGGCGGGATTCGGCGAGCCAGCATCCGACTGCGCGGCGGTGGAGTCCACCCCTGCCCCGCTGATGGCGGTGAGCGTGGCGTAGTAGGTCTGGCCTGTGGTGCCGGTGAAATTAAAACTGGTGCCGGTGGTGCTGGCGTTGCTCACCACATTGCTGCCGCCGGGCGTGGTGCCGATGCTGATCTTCCAACCCGTGATGTTGTCATGAGCGCCCGCATTGCTCGCCCAGGTAAAAGCGCCCTGCGTGCCGATCTGGTAATAGGCGGCATTCGGAGCGCTGGCAGGCGGCGGGGTGACATCGACAATTTTGAGATACTGCGCGAGTTCACCATCGCTGGTGATCGAGCTGCTCGTGCCGCCGCCAAGGCTGACGAAGACGCCGTTGCTGTAGATGTCCGCCCCGGTGCGCGCGGTGCCCCAGAGATTGGTTCCGGCAGCGCTGCTGGCGAGGTTGCGGATGTTGTACTGCCGCGCGCCGCTGTTTTGCAGCCCGAGCAGGGTCCACAGCGGATCACCGATACCGCCGCGCAGATCAAAGGTATCTGCCGCGATGCCATGCGCTGCGCTGTGGACGAAGAGATTCGCGAAGCAGATGACGACATCCTGGAAAGCGGGCGAGGCACCGGCCTGCTGGTATTTGGCGATGGCGAAGACGTTGCTGTTCGGCGTGCTGCCGTTCGGACGTTTGTCGAGGTAATATTGATTCAGGCTCTGGATGGCAGGGCTGTGAAGGCGCGCCCAATTCACGCGGCCATACCACTGCGCCATGCCGGTGTTGTTCGGCGGCGGCAGGGTCCAGAACTGGGCCTTGTTCCACTTTTTGAAATGCGGGATGCGCTTGCCGAAGTTCAACTCGTGATCCGTCTCGAAGCCGTCGTAGTGCATGAAGCCGGGGCTGGTGTTGTAGTTTTGGATGCCCTGCTCCTGGCCATAAAAGGTCATCGGCAGTCCCGGCACGGCGGCGAGCGCGGCATAGCGTGTGGCATTGAGCCAGGCGTCGTTGTCCGGCAGGATCTCGTCGTGGCCGGTGATGTTGAGCAAAATTGCTCCGGTGCGGTAGGTGCTGCGGCGTGTCTCCAGCGCGCTTTGGATCGCGCTCTCTTCATTCACATGCGCGGCGGTGAAGTTGAAGACGAGGCTTTCATTGAGGATGTCAAAGACGCGATTGCTGCGGTAGCCGGGCTGGTCGCCATCCAGCGTCTCGGCCATGAAGACAAAGTTCCACTTCGCGCTGCGGGTCTTGTTGATGATGTATTCCCACACGGGATTCGGCAGCCCCTGGCCGAAGTCACAGCGCAGGGAGTCGATGCCTTTGTTATCTGCCGCGAGCCGTGCGGCATAGGTGCCGGTGGTGGAGTTCGTGAGCGAGTGGCCGGTCTTTTGCAGCCAGAAAGTCGGGTAGTAGGCGAAGAGACGCCAGAGCTTCACGACCTCTGGGCTGATGCTGTTCGCGTCCATGAAGTCGTCTTCGTTTTTATGCGGCTCCGTGCCCGCCGCGTAGCTGGGGAAGCGCCACAGCGCGGAGTAGCGGCCGTAATAAAGCTCCGCCGTGTCGGCGAACTTGCCGAAGTCATTGCGGTCCGGTGCCACGGCTTTGTCTTTGTCGGCGAGGCTGGTGAAATACGTCGCCGCCTGGCCGTAGTCGCCGGTGCGGGAGTACCAGTTCGCCGGGATGCTATCCGTGCTGCTGCCGGCGATGCTGAGGTCCACGCCACCCTGGCCGTAGATGGCATCCCAGGAGGTGTGATTCGCCACGAAGTCGAGCATGACATTGATCGTGCCGACACTGCCCGCGTAGGCGTCCGCCTTTGCCACGAAGTTCTGAAACTCGGCCAGGGCTGAGGCCTCCGTATTCGCGCTGCCGAGGAAGGGATTCACGGCAAAGAAGTTCTTCGTCGCATACGGGCTGCCGGGCTCATACGGCGATGATGTGGCGGGATCGTTTTCCACGCCGAGAGCGCCCGTGGGATGGATGGGCTGGAACCACAGGCAGTTCGTCTGGATGGTGTTGAAGTAGTCGAGCGAGAGCGGGTCCGTGCCATCGCTATCCCCATCCGCCGCGCCGAGCAGATCCACAAAGGTACTGCGACCGCTTTGATTCGCCGCTGTTGCTTCGATGGTTAGCGGATTGATTTCGTAGAGCGTCATCTCCAGCGTCTTCTTTGGCGAAACGACGATGGCGTGATCGCGATCCCCATAATAAAACCAAGGGCCCGTGGGCGAAAAGCGGTAGCGCACCGTAGCACGATACGCGCCCGTCTTTGTCACGGGCAAAGCCGCGCTCCAGGTGGAGCCGCCCAAATTCGTCATCGGATACGCCCGATAGTAATGCGTGTCGTTTTGCCCGCAGAGATCCCGCGCGGGCGGCAGGATGGCATCGGCGATGCCGTCGCCGTTGTTGTCCGCGTCCGCTTTGTCACGGCGATTGAGATTCGTCACCGCCTCCACCTCCGTCGGTGGCGTGCCTGCATTAAAAGTGGTGCTGACATTCAGTGTCTGCACATCGCCCGCGATCTCGTCGATGAAGAACTTCGTCGTCTGATACGGCCCGCTGGCGCTGTTGATCGTGAGGTCCGAGATGCGCGGGATGCCGGTGATGGTGTAGTTCGCGCCCGCGTTGTTGTTCCAGGAAAGCGTGAGCGCATCGGCTGCGAAGCCGCTGTGAAATTTGTCCGGCGTGGCCGTGCTGGTGAGCACATACCACGCGTAGTTTTTGCCATCCTTGATGTCCGGGATCGTCGCCGTGGCCGTGCTGCCACTGACCTGCGCCTGGATGACCTGCGAGTAGGTCCAGCCTGAGTCCGTGTAGCGCACATACACTTTTTCTTCTGCCGATGGCGTGCCGTTCAGATTGATCGTGATCAGGCCACTGTCCGCATTCCGCGACACACCCGTGATGGCGACCGGTGCGGAGCTTAGTTCCATCACGGAAATGAACGTGTTCGCCAGCCCGGGATCTTTAGTCGTGAAGATGTAGCGTTTGGCACTGGCGATACCACCAGAGAGCTTCGCGGCAGAGTCCCCGACTGGTTGGTAATAGAGGATCGCCAACTCGTTCTTCGGGAAGATCAGATTACCGCCGTAGTCCTGGGCGAAGTTATTGCCCGTGACCATCTTGAAGTTGTAATCGCTGTCCGCTGCGGGTGCGGTCCATTCAAAGCGAAACCATTCCGTGCTGCCATCCGGGCCGGTGTATTTGTAGCTGTTCGTCGTGCCAAGATCCCAGCCCTGGCCGTCACCGGGGAAGTCCACCTCACCCACATTCCAAGCAAGCGCTGTGGAAGCAAAGAAGAGGAAAGACAGGACTCGAATCATGGCAGGTTGGATCAGCAGACTACACACCCGCAAATGCGGAACAAATAGCCAATTGAGCAAAAGCCTGAGCAGGAATGACTTACACCGCACGACTTCGAAGCCTGCCAGTCCGTGAGCAGGTTGCTTGGAAGATTATTCTGGCAACCTGAGGGTGGATTCGGCAAAAGAGATGTTTTCCAACCATGCGCCGCAAGCCCTCTGATCATCGCGCCCTGCTTTCCACCACGATTCTCCACCTGCGCAGCCGCCGTGCCACCTCGCGCACGGCACTGGCGAAGACTCTCGGTGCCTCCGCCTCCACCTTAGGACTGTATGTGGATCAACTGACCGAAATGGGCTTCGTCCAGGAACTAGGTCTGGGTAAGGCCAGCGTGGGCCGACCTCAGCGCTTACTCGGTCTGCGTGCGGAGGCTGGATGGTTCGCAGGGATCGAGTTCAATGCGCAGCGGGTGCAGGCGGCCAGCGTGGACTTCGCAGGCAAGCTGCTGGCCTCTGAAAAGCTTGAGTTACCTGAGCAACCCGACATGCCCACCGTGCTGCGCGCCCTCGTGGAATTGCTGGATAAACTGCGTGCTGGACGCACGGAACCCCTGCTGGGCATTGGCATCGGCGCAGCGGGAATCGTGGATCGGAAGAAAGGCGTGGCACGCTACTTCTCCTTTGTGAAGCAATGGAAGGATGTGCCGCTCGTGGATATTCTCCACCAGCGCTACCGAGTCCCGGCCACTCTGGAAAACAACCTCCGCGTCATCGCTCTGGCAGAGCGTTGGTTTGGTGATGGACAAGACTTGAACGACTATGTCGTGTTCGGTCCACGCAGCGGCTTCGGCATGAGCATCATGCACAATGGCGAGCTCATGCGAGGCGCACACGAAGTCGCTGGTGAGGTGGGACTCTGGTCCTGGCCGCAGCCTGATGGCACTCATGCCATGCATGATTTGCTCTCCGCCACGGCCGTTTATCGTCGGCTTGCCAAACTTGCCTCGGATGCCCCACTGCCTGCCGACCTCCGTGCCGAACTGGTAAAAGTCGCTGTGCCAGACTCCGCTGAGTGGAAAGCCGTCGTGCTCGACTTCGCCCGCGTCGTGCGCAGCGTGCAGCTCCTCGTCGATCCTGAAAAGATCTTCCTGCATGGCCCGCTCACCTCCCTGGGTGAACAATTCTGCCAGGAAATCTCTGATCTCGTTACCTCTCTGCCACCTCAGCTTCCTGGCATGAAGATCCAGCTCGTGCCCTCGACTCTCGGCGATGATGCCGGTGCCCTCGGGGCCGCCAGCCTCGCCATGGAGGCGTGGGAGCCGCCCGTATGACAGGAGCGCACGCGTCTCGCGTGCAGTGGTGCGCGTCCTCGCGGACCGCCGTCCCATGAGATCGCCACCACGAAAGTCCAGGGACGGAATCCCGCGAGGACGCGTGATTCAGCACGCGAAGACGCGTGCGCTCCTGAAAGCCTGAGCCGTCCACACCACCGGGTAGAGCCGCTCATGATACCAGAGCCGGGCAAAGTACAGGCCGATGGGCGCACAGGGAAAGTGCGTGCCGTCCTTCGTCGCTGACAAAAGCCAGTCCACTGCGCGCCGCACCTCGGGCGATGATCGTCCAGCCAGCGCGTGGATCACCACCGCCGTCTCCTCAATGGTTGCGGGTGCGTTCACATCCCCGCCGAAGCCGCCATCGGGCTTCTGCTGGCTGAGCAGGTAGGCGCGACCGCGCTGGATGAGGTCTCCGCACTGCTCTGCCAGCGTCGGCGTGCCCGAGAGATAACTCACCACCATCGCGGTGCCATAGACCGGATTCTCTTCGTCCTTCGCGTGCTCATTGCCGAACCAAAGAGGAATCCACGAACCATCCGCACGCTGAGTTTTCCTCAAATAATCCAAAGCAAGTCTCGTCGCCAAGACAATGCGACTGTGTAGCTCCTCAGGCTGCCAGAGCCACCACGCCAGCAACGCGTGAGCTGTCAGTTCGGGCGAACTCCGGTCAAACGGCAGCGTCCCCCAGCCGCGACAAAACGTCGGGATGCCGCCATCACGATTTTGCAGATCAAGCAGCCAGGTGATACCCGCTGCAATCCTGCCCATCTCCGAACCTCCTGTTCGAAGTGCAATGAGCGCCCCTGCCGTGTCATCCGCATCCGGCACACCACCCGGCAGATCCGTCCACGCCCAGCCGCCGGGCGCGGCATTGGTGAAAGGATGAACGTCCTGATACTGCTGCCCGAGCAGCCACTCGCGTGTCTCCGGCTCCATCTCGCCAAGTGTCTTCACCGAGAGCGTCGTGCCCCAGGTCGCCAGATTCGTGTCGATGGGCCAGCTTCCGTCCTTACGCATCGACCTCGTCAGAAACGCCACCGCTCCCGGCACACAAGGATGCTCTTTCTCCCCCGCCGCTGCTAAGGCCATCGTGACGAAGCTCGTCAAGGGCGTGGCCTCCAAATAACCTCCACTGCTCGGCTGGAGCGTCTTCAGCATCGGAGAGATGCGCGCCCACAGCGCCCCACGCAACCAGCGCAGCGGATTCCACCAAGCAGGCGGGGCGTTTTTAAAGCGAGTGTAGCCAATGGCGATCAGCGCTGGCAGCGCATAACTCACCACCGGCAGCCCCACCGCCCCGAACCAATGTCGAGGCAATGCCGCCAACTCGAATGGCAGAGGCAGCACGCGCTGCCAGGCATTCTCTCCGAGCGTGCCACCAATGCAGCACAGCATCAGGATCGGCACCGAGAAGGTCTTGTCCTTCCCATAGCGACCGATCACCGCCCGCGCGATGTCACCCGGCTCCAACGAGCCGACCTGCTTCACGATCCAATCTTCACATGCTTTCTCCGCGCCTCCATGTCCCCGCGTCTCCGTGTCATTGCAAAGCCTCAGCGCACTCCAGCACAGCAGTGTCGTCGAGAGATTACTCTTGCTGATCGTCGTGTCACCCCAGCCACCATCCGCATTTTGATTCGCCACCAGCCAGCGCACGCCAGCTTCGATCAAAGCCGCATGCCTCACCGCATCCACCCCATGCAGCGCCACGATGGCCGTCGCCGTACTCAGCGCACTGCTGGAGAGCTCTCCCTCCCAGTATCCGGCGGCATTTCGCATCGATAAAAGATGCGAGCGGGCATTGGCAAAGGCGACTTCGATTCGATCAGGCATGAGAGAGCGTGATGGTTACGAGCCTTGGCCAACGTTCAAGACACCTTCCCATGAGATTCCCGACCCTCGCCGCCCTTCTTTTCCCTGCTCTACTTTCCGCCGAAGACCTCCGCTGGTTCAAGGGGAACACCCATACGCACTCGCTTTGGAGTGATGGCAATGACTTCCCTGACATGATCTCGGCCTGGTATAAAGAGCAGGGGTATGATTTCCTCTGCCTCTCGGATCACAACACGCTGAATGCCGGTGAAAAGTGGGTCACGGAGGCCGCTATCGAGAAAAAGAAGATCGCTCTCGGGCCCAAGGTGCTGGACAAGTATAAGAACAAATTTGGAGCTGAATGGGTGGAGACGCGGACGAATGCCAAAGGCGAACTCGAGGTGCGGCTGAAGACGCTGGAGGAATATCGAAAGAAGCTCGAAGAACCCGGCAAATACCTGCTCGTGCAGGCGGAGGAGGTCAGCGCAGGTTTTGGCAAAGCGCCCATCCACATCAACGCGGTGAACCTCACCGAAGCTATCCAGCCGAAGAAGGACGTGCAGACCATCCGCGAGACGATGCGGGTGAATCTGCAAATGATCGCGGAGCAGGCGGTGAAGGCTGGTCGGCCTATCATCGCGCATATCAATCACCCGAACTTCCGCTGGGCGCTGACAGCGGACGACCTCGCCCATGTCATTGAGGACCGCTTTTTCGAGATCTACAACGGCCACCCCGGCATCTACTACGGCGGCGAGGCAACTCGTGTGGATTCCGAGCACGAGCGCATCTGGGACATCGCGAATACGATCCGCATCGCCGAACTGAAGGCGGACCCGCTCTTCGGAGTGGGGACGGATGACAGCCACAATTACCACGGCGGCGCGACTACTCCCGGACGCGGCTGGGTCATGGTCCGTGCGGCCAAGCTCGACGCCAATACCCTCGTCGAAGCCATGCAGCGCGGGGATTTTTATGCCTCCACAGGCGTCACGCTCGATGATGTGTCTTTTGATAAGACCAACCGCACCTTGCGGCTCAAAATCAAGGCTCAGCCGGGTGCCAAAGTCCGCACTGAGTTCCGTGGCACGCTGAAAAACTACGACCGCGCCGTGAAGGAGGTGGATGCACCCGCCGAAGACCCACAGCCGAAGCGCCTCCAGCATGGGGCGGACATTGGCAAGCTCCTCGCCAGCAGCGACAGCCTGGAGCCGAGCTACACGATGACGGGTGATGAACTTTATGTCCGCGCCATCGTCATCTCCGATCAGCCGATGGTGAACCCACCGCAGCCTGACCATGTGCAGAAGGCATGGACGCAGCCTGTCGGCTGGTAAGTTAGTGCTATTCAAAAAAGGGAGTCCCGCATCACCCTCTACCTCAGATACATGAACTCATTCGCCGCGAGCAGGCTCTGGCAGAGGAGCTTCCAGGCGTCGTCCTGATTGGGGCTGCCTTGGATGAAGCGGGTGGCGCGGTCGAGTTCGCGGGTGTTGGGCTCGCGGCCGTAGGCGAGGTCGTAGGCGCGGTGGAGTCGGGCGGCGATGGAGCCGTTGTGGGTATCTCGGGCGAGTCGTTTGGCCAGAGCAGCGGCGGAATCCATGACGACGGGCGCATTCAGCATGATGAGCGCCTGCGGGGCGACGACGGTGGCGTTCCGGCTGCCGGTGGGCATCGTGGGATCGGGATAGTCGAACTGCTCCAGCATGTCGTAGAGATGGTTGCGGATGATGGGCAGATAGAGAGCGCGGCGCGGGGTCTCGTAGGTTGTGTGGTCGCGGGAGGTGTGGTTGAAGACGAACTCGCGATTCCGCAGTGGGATGGTTTTTCCGCCGAGCTGCTGACTGAGGGTACCGGAGACGTGCAGGATACTGTCGCGGATCTGCTCGGCTTCGAGACGCTGGATGTTGAAGCGCCAGAGCAGGCGATTTTCAGGATCGAGCATGGCTGGATCAGGCGATGAAGAGGCGGTGCCGGAGCTGGGGTGGCTGGAGGCCATCTGGTAGGCGCTCGATTTCATGATGAGGCGGTGCATGTCCTTCATGGACCAGCCGTTTTCGATGAAGACGCGGGCGAGCCAGTCGAGCAATTCGGGATGCGATGGCTTGTCGCCGAGCACGCCGAAGTTGTCGGTGGAGGTGACGATGCCTTTGCCGAAATGCCAGCGCCAGAGGCGGTTCACCATGACGCGGGCGGTGAGCGGATGCTCGCTAGAGGCCAGCCAACGGGCGAGCTCCAGACGTCCGCTCTGCTTCGCGGGCAGCACGGGTTTGGTCATGGAAGTGCGCATGACTTCGGGGAAGCCTCGCTCGATCTCCTTGCCTAACGTCAAATAGCTGCCGCGGATGTGGATCGGCATGGCGCGGGTGATTGATGCTTCGCCGACGCCCATGAAGGCAGGCGGATCGGGAATCGCGTCCTCGACCGTCATGAGGTCGTCCATCATGGAAGTAACCTTCGCCAGCGTGGCGGCATCAAAGGCATCTGCGTCCTTGTCCGGGATGGCGAGGAAGCCGGCGATGTCATCGAGTGCGGCACGAGCATCGGCGATGTCGGCTGCGGGCTTGTCTTTGGCCTTCGGGTCGAGTTTCAGCGCAGCTTCAAAGAGAGGTGCGTAATGCGTGCGGACTTCGGCGGACTTCTTCGCAGAGGTCAAAGAGCGCCATTGAGCGAAGAAGGGATGCTCGTTTTTCCGAGTGAGATACTGGCGGCAAGTGAGCAGGTAGCGCGGGCGGAGTTTGGCGGCAGCGGCGAGCTTTTCCACATCGGCAAAGTCGGGATCATCGGGCAACTGTGCGGCGGCGGTGAGGTAGTCGGCGGCATGGGCGTGCAGCTCGGCTTTTAGTTCGGCACGGGCTTTGGCAGTGAAAGTGGTGACGACCTTCCGCTTCTCGGCGGCTTTGGCTTCGTGGGCTTTCTTCGCAGCGATCTGCTCGGGCGTGGCCATCTGGTGCTCATACCAGAATTTGATGGCACCCATCTTTTCATCCGAGAGCGAGCGGGTGCTGCGGAAGATGGCGGCGAGCGCGTAGTAGTCGGCCTGAGTGACGGGATCAAATTTGTGATCGTGGCAGCGGACGCAGCCAAAGGTCATGCCGAGGAAGGCTTTCCCGAGGGTGTCGAGTTGCTCGTCGATGATATCGAGCTCCATCTTCTTCACGTCGGGCTCGGCGAGCACGCGACCGCCGAGCGCGAGGAATCCGGTGGCGGCGAGGGCTTCGTGACGATCAGCAGTGTCGTGCGCTGGCAGCAGATCTCCGGCGACTTGCTCGATGAGGAATTGATCGAAGGGTTTGTCGTTGTTGAAGGCGCGGACGACGTAGTCGCGATACCGCCAGGCATGGCCGAAAGCGACGTTTTCATCCATGCCGTTCGAGTCGGCATAGCGGGCGACATCGAGCCAGTGGCGGCCCCAGCGTTCGCCATAGGCGGGCGAGTTCAGCAGACGCTCGATGACATGGGCGAAGGCATCGGCAGACTCGTCTTTGAGGAAGGCTTCGACCTCCTCCGGCGTTGGTGGCAGGCCGGTCAGGTCCTGCGTGGCACGGCGGATGAGGGTGCGTTTGTCAGCCGGTGGCGATGGGGAGAGGTTCTTCGACTCAAGCTGGGCCAGCAGGAAGGCATCGACGGGGGTTTTCACCCAGGCGGTATTGCGGACAGCAGGCGGTGTCGGTGAGGCGAGTGGCTTGAAGGACCAAAACTCACGCCCGGTTTTCAGATCCATGCCCATCGTGGTTTTCGCCACGGGAGCGGAGCCGGTTCGTGGATCAGGTGCGCCCATTTTCACCCACTGCGTCAGTGCTTCCTGCTCAGCGGCGCTGAGCGGGCTCTTCGGCGGCATCTGCATGTCCTGATTCTTGTAGCCGATGGCCTCGATGAGCTTGCTCAGTTCGGGCTTGCCAGCCACCAGCGCAGGCCCGCTGTCGCCGCCTGTGAGGATGGAGTCCCGCGAATCGAGCGAGAGGCCGCCTTTGACCTTCGCCGTCGTCGAGTGGCACTCGAAGCAGCGCTCCACCAGCACAGGGCGGACTTTCTTTTCAAAAAACTCAATGCCCGCAGCATCCGGCGCGGCCTGGGAGCACAGCGCCACTCCGGCGGTCAAACCGCCGAGCAGGACTGCTCGGAACTGTAGAATCGGGGGGTGCATGGCAAAAGACGGCCCAGTGCATACGCAGCAAGGATGCCCACTTTCTCATACGGGGCCGCCATGGCCGGGCCTGATCGACAAGTGACCGGTTCGCATTCCCCGGTGAGCAGGTGCCATCAGCGGCTGTATCTGCCGAGCCCGGCTTCACGCAGCGTTTGGTTGGCGCTATTCATCTGAGAACGCCAGAAACTGTCCGGGTCAGTGCCCCCCCACGGCACTGTCTTCACACGCCTGAGTTCTGAATCGCCGACATCGGGCAGGCTGAGGAGGGGATCTTGGAGAGTCGCCTGGATCGAGTTCAGACGCTGACGAGCCTCCGCGTTGTGCTGGGCAAACTCCTTCAGCTTGACCATGGTTTCCGCATTCTTCAGCGACCACTCGACGGCGGTGGGTGGGGTCTGTGGCACAGGTGGCAGTGCTGCGACTTCCATTCGGTTCATGCGCAAGCTCACCCAGGCGATGATCGCGATCAGGAAGCAGGCGGAGCAGAATTGCATCAGGGATCGGGTGGATGCTTTCATGGGGAAAGGTGCTTTGCCGGTTGGATCGTTGCAAGTGATGAGAATGTGGAAACGCTGCGCGTAGTGGCCGAGCAACGCCTTCACGGGATGGGCGTGAAGGAGGAATGAATCCGGCGACGCGTGGCGTTTGCTCCGCTCATGAAAACGATCTTGCTCGCCAGCCTTGCCTTTGCCGCCGTCAGTTTTTCCCAAGAGATGAAACGTAGTATCCCTTATGTCGAAAACGGCCATGCACGTCATGTGCTGGACATCTACACGCCAACAAACGCGAAGAACCTGCCTGTGGTGTTTTGGATTCATGGCGGCGGCTGGCAGACCGGGGACAAGGCGAACGTGCAGGAGAAGCCCGCGTGGTTCACGAAGAAGGGTTTTGTGTTTGTCTCGATCAATCATCGCCTGCTGCCAGAGGTGGAGATGGACGTGCTCGTGCGTGATGTGGCAAAGGCCTTTGGCTGGATGCACCAGCACATCGCCGCGCATGGCGGTGACCCGCAGCGCGTGCTCGTTGGCGGGCATTCGTCTGGCGCGCAGCTCGCGTCGATCATCTGCACGGATGATCGTTATTTGAAGGCAGAGGGTGTTTCTTTTACCGACCTCATCGGCTGCGTGCCGGTGGATGGCGACACCTACGACATCCCGGCGATGATCGAGACGGCGGAGACGCGTCTGCGCGTTCATGGGATGCCGATGCCGAAGTATGGTCATCGCCTGAAGTTCGGCAATGATCCGGCGAAGCATGTCGATTTCTCCGCCGTGACGCATGTGGCGAAGGGGAAGAATATCCCGCCCTTTCTGATCGTGCATGTCGCGGACCACCCGGACAATTCCATTCAGGCCAAGAGGCTGGAGGCGGTACTGAAGACGGCAGAGATCCCCGTGACGGTGTTTGGTGGCAAAGAGACGAATCACTCCAAGATCAACGCCAACCTCGGCACTGAAGGTGATCCTGCGACATCGGCGCTGACGGAGTTCGTGGCGAAGGTGCTGAAAAAGTGAGTTCCAAGACGTAGTCGGGATGTCATGCGCATCCTTCTTCTTTCCTTCGTCACTGCCGTCTCACTCCTCGCTGCTGATCCTCCTGCCAAGGCACCGCTCATGGCGGGGGCGGCCACGAGTAACATCACACCGGAGCTTGGCGGCGAGGTGGTGGGCGGCTTCGCACCGTATCCATGCACCCATATTCATGATGAGCTGCACGCTCGCTGCCTCGTGCTGGATGATGGCAAAACAAAGCTCGCACTCGTGGTGTGTGACCTGCTCGGACTGCATCGCAGTGTCTCGGTGAAAGCGCGGGAATGGATCGAAGCGGAGACCGGCATCCCGGCGGCGAACGTGATGATCTCCGGCACGCACACGCACTCGGCGGTGAATGCGCTCGGCGGCCCGGTGCGACAGTACACCTCGGACATGGAGCTGACGGATTACCAAAAGTTCGTCGCGCGTCGCATCGCCGATGGTGTGCGTCGTGCGATGAATTTGCTGCGACCTGCGGAGATCGCTTTTGGCACGGTGGAGGCACCGGAGCATGTGTTCATCCGCCGCTGGTTTTTAAAGGAAGGCTCCATGCCGCCGAATCCTTTCGGGAAGATCGACAAGGTGAAGATGAACCCTGGTGCAGGAAACCCGAACCTGGTCGAGCCTGCGGGCGAGCCTGATCCCACGGTGAGCTTCATCGCGCTGCGTGAGCCGGGCGGGCGACTGATCTCCGTGCTTTCTGCCTACTCTCTGCATTACGTCGGCGGAGTCAAAAGCGCGGACATCTCGGCGGACTACTACGGCATGTATTGTGAGGCTTTGAAGAAGCTGCAGGCTGATGGCGCGAATGATCCGCCCTTCGTCGCGATGATGGCGAATGGCACGAGCGGCGATGCGAACAACATCAACTTCCGCACGCCACGCCCGGGCAAGGCACCGTATGAGCAAATGCGCTTCGTCGCCGAGGATGTGGCGGCCAAGGTGAACGGTGCGCTGGCGAAAGTGACCTGGCAAAACAGCGCGCCACTCGCGGCGCGGTATCGCGAGCTCGATGTGAAATGGCGCACGATCCCTGATGAACTCATCGCCTGGGCAAAGGAGACGGAGGCAAAGGCACCGCGCATCCAGGGCGGCAAGGCAGATCTCCCGCTGGCCTATGCGGGGCGTGTGCAGCGTCTGGCAGTGGCGAGCCCGGCCACGAAATTCCCCGCGCAGATCCTGCGCATCGGCGATGTCTGCATCGGCACGTCTCCTTGCGAGACCTTTGCGGAGACGGGTGTCGAGTTCAGAAAGCGCAGCCCCTTCGCGAAGTCATTCATGGTCGAGCTGGCGCATGGCTACTACGGCTACATGCCCACGCCGCGTCATTTTGAACTCGGCGGCTACGAGACCTGGCCCGGCACGAACAACACCGAGTCACAGGCCTCCGTGAAGCTGATGAATGCGCTGCTGGAAATGGCGGCGGAGGTGAAGCCTTGAGGATACCGACCCTCAGTGCCTGCGTCTGCGCATGAGCAGGCTCATGCCGCCTAACAAAACCATCAGCATTCGGGAGGGCTCGGGCACCACAAACACGATGCCTTTGCCAACAAAGAGCGACGTGTCCCACACGAGACCACCGATGCTTGGCAGGTTGAGGATGGCATCCGCTTCAGCCTGAGTGGTGATGCCGGAAAGGCTGGCGAAATCGAAGAGATCAAAATATTGGCCGTAGGCATACGAGGTAAAGCCGGGCGACGTGACATGGATGGCCATGCCCACTGAGAGCGTCAGGATGCCGGACACATCGATGGAGTCGTGCTGGGTCGTGGGGTCCACGTCTGGCAGTGCATTGATGAAAACCTGCATCTGCGCAGGGGTGAGGCTGGAGTCCACGACGCTGAGTGGAGCACCCAGCCGGAGGGTGGTCTCAGACCCGCTGTTGAAGGTTAGGCTGCCCGTGATCGTGAGAGTGCCGATGTCGGCACCACGGCTTGTCCCCGGCAGCACCTGACCATCGACGATGACATTGCTCACGATCGTGCCATTGCCGCCGAGCGTGCCCGTGCTGCCCACGGTGATGCCGCTGGCTTGAGTGAAGGTCTTCTGGCTCACATGCAGGCCGCCATCCACCTGTGTCAGGGTGGAAAGCTGGACGAGAGTGGCACCGGCTCCGGTGAGATCCACGATGGCATTCGCGCCGAGGGTGGTGATGCCGGCTGTGTCACCGAAAGGCTCCAGATCAATGGAGGCGGTGCCCGTGAGGGTGGAGTTCGCGATCCAGGTGCCGCCGGTCAGCGCGCCGAGGCCGTCATTCTGCGTCAGCACCACACTGTCAAAGGTGGCTCCCGAGAGTGCGGTGGTCACGCGGAAGCGACCGCCCAGCACCTCGACCGTGCCCTGATTGTCCACGGTGCCCACACCCGCAGTGGCGCTGAAGCTGAAGAACTGCGTCTCCTCGAGATCCGTGGTGGTCACGCGGATGATGCCAGCGGCGGCATTGGTAAAGATCGTGCCGCCATCCGCCTGATAGTCATTGTTGTCGTTGAAGGCAAAGAGCCCGTTGTTCGTGAACTGCCCCGTGCCGTTCCAGCCCACGTTGTCGCCGCTGTTGCTCAGGGAGTTGTGGTTGAAGGTGCCGTTGTTGATGAAGGCACCCGCACCGGTGATGAGGCGGTTGGCATCGTTGTTCACGTTGAAGGTGCCGTTGTTCGTGTAGGTGGCTCCGGTGGAAAGGGTGATCGTGGAGGCATCCGTCCAGTTCGTGATGCCCGTGGCGTCATTGGCAAAGACACCCGTGCCGCTGAGCGTGTGCGTGGTGCCAGAGATGGTTAGCGTGCCTTGATTGTGAAATTCAGCCGGAGAGGCCACGGCGATGGTCCCGCCCGTCCAGGCCACCGTGCCCGTGGCTTCATTGATGACAGAGCCCGTGCCCGCATAGCCTGTCGGCGTCGCACCCGTGGGGATGATGAAACTGCCCTGATTCCGCAGCGTGGCACCGTCGGCAAAGGTGATGGTGCCCTCCAGATGCGTCAGGGTGGCCCCCGCCGCATTGATGAACTGGCCCGCACCATTCAGCGTCTTCGTGCCGGAGCCCGTGATGGTGAAGGTGTCCGCATTGGTCAAAGTATTGCCCTGGGTGCCGATGGTGGATTGATCCCAAAACAGGCCGTCG
>Ga0209480_10000596_pt1 | contig 29097 bp, 25 predicted proteins | sample JI61114C2DNA_FD_187501 | JGI IMG/M metagenome (GOLD analysis project Ga0209480, IMG submission 187501) | Wastewater effluent complex algal communities from Wisconsin, to seasonally profile nutrient transformation and Carbon sequestration -... | ecosystem: Engineered > WWTP > Effluent > Algae... | reverse complement strand
CTGCATTATCAAGATATATTCTGTTCATGAGTAATATTTTAAAAGAATTAAGAGGTCTTTGAAATGGAAGCGCAATGTTATTGTAATTCACAGACTTAACCAAATAAAGGTGCCTTGGATTGTAACATTGAGAAATTATTTACTTAGACATTTTGAAAGCATTTCTGTTGGTAGGAAAAATTCTTAATAAAATAATTCTATTTTACCATTTCTTTAAATTTAGCTATAATATCGTTTGCCAATTTTTCTGCAGCTTCCATTGTATTGGATTCACTGTAAACTCTGATGATCGGTTCCGTATTGGACTGTCTTAGTTGTACCCACCCACTCTCGAAATCAATCTTTAAACCATCCTCAGTATTAACTTCTTCGTTTTCATATATTTCGATCAAACGATCTATAGCTGAGCGAACATTCCATGATTTTTCAAGATCGATCTTATTTTTCGATATGGAATATTGGGGTAGAGCGTTCTTCAGGTCCAAAATGGTAATGTTCTCCTTAGCCATATAAGTCAGCATCAATGCGACTCCAACTAAGGCATCTCTGCCATAATGTAATTCCGGATAAATGATGCCACCATTGCCTTCTCCACCTATGACGGCATTGACTTCTTTCATTTTGGTCACAACATTGACTTCACCAACTGCTGCTGCGAAATAATTTTGACCTGCACTTACTGTGACATCACGAAGGCCACGTGTGGAGGATAGATTGGAAACAGTCGCACCAGGAGTATTTTTCAATATATATTGTGCTATAGCTACCAAGGTATTTTCCTCTCCAAGTAAAGTTCCATCACTGCAAATGAAGCTAAGTCTATCGACATCCGGATCTACAGCGATTCCCAAATCCGCCTTCTCAGCAATGACTTTTTCGCAGAGCTCAGTTAGGTGCTGTAATAATGGTTCCGGATTATGAGCAAATAATCCTGTCATTTCCTCATTTATCAAAATGACATCGCATCCCAGCTGTTCAAGAATTGGTTTGATTGAAATAGTGCCTGTTGAATTTATACAATCTACAACCACTTTGTATTTTCGAGAAGCGACAAGATGAGCATCAACCAATGGAAGATTAAAAATATGCTCAATGTGTTTTTGAATCAGTCCATCCACTTGTGCTAAACTTCCAAGTTGATCTACTTCATTGAAATTATAAGATCTATCATTGGCAGTTTTGATTAGTTGTTGACCTTCTTCCGCTGAAATGAACTCTCCTTTATCATTAAGAAATTTCAATGCATTCCATTGCCCCGGATTATGACTTGCGGTGACTATAATGCCGGCACTGGCTTTTAGATCGGTCACCGCCATTTCAATGGTAGGAGTGGTTGAAAGTCCAGCATTGTAAACATGAAAACCTTGAGCGATAAGCGTTTGTGCACAAAGCTCTGCGACCATAGAGCCCGATACTCTTGCATCACGTCCTATCACTACAGATGGATTACGGTGTTTAGTCTTGATCAATTGACCAAAGGCAGCAGCCATTTCAACAATATCGATTGGTGTTAGATTTTCACCGGGAATGCCACCAATGGTGCCCCTCATGCCGGAGATAGATTTTATTAAGGTCAAGCTTTTGGTTTTAATTCAGAATTAATCTACGGCTATTGAACTCCCGTATTTTGCAGGGCATTTATCGCTTCCAATTCTTTATCTATGTAATAAAGTGATTGTGGTCCATCTCCTATGAGCTTTATCTTGTCCAAAATATCCCGCATAAGTGACTCTTCTTCCCTTTGTTCAATAACATACCACTGAAGAAAATTAAAGGTCGCAAAATCATCTTCTTTATTACATAGTTCAACGAGCTGATGGATTGATTTAGTTACTTTCTTCTCATGTATATATACATCATTCATCAAAGTTACTATTGATTCGAAATCCACAGGAGGCTGCTTGATCTGTGGAACAGTGGGGCAGGTGTCTACATCAAGCATGTAGTCAACCAGTTTAAGCATATGGACATTTTCCTCAGTTGATTGTCTTCTCATAAAGGATGCACAACCTTTCAACCCTTTGCTTTCGCACCATGCAGACATTGAAAGGTATAAAAATGAAGCATAAGCTTCCATTTCAATTTGTCCGTTCAGTGCTTCGACTAAATTTTTTGAGATCATTTTTTTATTTTTTGTTGCTCAAAGGTATCGTTTATTAATCATCCTTTTAGCCATGTAATTACTATAGAACTATTTTAAACTAAAGTTTTAGGATTTGAGAAGCATGATCTTTTGATTTTACTTTAGTAATGACCTCTGCTATTTTCCCTTTTTCGTCCAAGATAAATGTTGTCCGTACTATACCCATATATTTCCTGCCAAATAATTGTTTTTCATCCCAAACTCCATAGGCTATTGCCATTTTGTGGTCGGGATCTGAAAGCAAAGTATAAGGTAGTTGATGCTTAGCTATAAACTTTTGATGACTTTTGGCGTCATCCGGACTTACTCCATAGACTTCATAGCCCTTGCTTTGAAATATGGTATGATTATCCCTTAGGTTGCATGCTTCGATGGTACATGTAGGTGTCATATCGGCAGGGTAAAAGAAAATCACAGATTTTTTGCCTTCTAAGTCTGAAAGTTTGATTGTCTTACCATCCTGATCTTCAAGTTTAAAATCCGGAGCTTTATCTCCTTGCTTTAAAGTAAATGCCATTTTATCTGTTGTTTTATCTGTTGAATTTCAGTTCGCGAGTATTCGTGTTTTTCAATGCATCAAATACTTCTAATTTAAAAGTATGTGAGCCTTTACTCAGTGAACTTGGAAACACATATGTGATCGTTTTTGTTTTAAGGTCGTACACCATTATTATCAGTTCATCATCAATGTATGCTTTATAATTTAGCATTTCAGTCTGTCCTGCAGGAGTAATGTTATCATCTATTTTGAATACAATCTTCGAAGTCTTAGTCATATTCGCATTGAATATGATTGGTATTGCAGTTGGTTTTATTGTGTCTATCGAAATATAAAAGCTTCCATAAGATCTGATGTTCCCTGTCATCCAATTTCCTTCCCAGCTGCCTCCCCAATTAGACTCCTGGTTTCTTTCATCGCAGGAAGCAATAAATGCTTTGGACTTTAAATGAGCAGGAACGCCATTCTCTCTAATCTTGACTTTATAATAATCAAATACTGGTACATTCGCTTCCCCAATATTGTATACATTAGAATAGATCTTAGATGACCTGTCGGCATTGGAATTAAAATTTAACTCCTGATCTTTGAAAAATGTTCGTTCGGTAAATAGAACCTCTATACCAGTATCCCTTAATATACTAGGTTTGTCGAAAGGTAATTTATAATTATAATAAGGCAATTTAAATTTTGGATCACCAGATTTACGAAGCACAATAAACTTCATAACAGCTGTATTCATATTAAAATCCTTTACCTCGAATTTTACTCTTTTGGGTTGGTCTATGAATAATTTGAGAACCCCTCTATTTTGTTTGTTTTTAATGATTCTTAGCTTATTGCCGGGAACAGAATAGCATTTGTGTACATAATTTTTTTTATTTCGCTGTTCGGGGTAATCCAGGTGGGCATTGATCATCCTGGTCTGGTCAAAAGAGACGGAATCCATTCGGACGTGATATGCCAAGGTATCGTTGATCCACATTTTGATTTCATAAACTCCATTTTTATTCCAGTTTCCTATCTGCCCGTCTCTTGTATTTATACCCAATCCAACAAGTGAGGAAAATGTCTTAATCGTGTCTCCAGTTGAAGGGACAAAGAACTCTCCCCTTTTTTTGGCCATAAGATTTTTAGCATTAAACTCATTGAACCCTTGGTCCAAATCATATATTCTTGCGTAACTTATTCCTGGGGCTTGATTATCACTCACTTTTATTCCGAATAATAATGGATTGACCGGCAACTCACTTACGGTCCCCCGTATCTCGAAGTGAAGATGAGCACCTTTTGAAGATCCTGTATTCCCCATTTTTGCTATGATCTGCCCTTTTTTAACAGGCAACAATAATGAGTCCGGGTATAACTGCACATCAAATCTTTGCTGGATTAATTGTTGTTTAAGAAGATAATCTGCAATGTTTTTGTCGAAGGACAGTAAATGTCCATATACACTTGTGTAACCATTGGGATGAGCGATGTATAAAGAATATCCATAACCCTGTGGACTGGCACCAATCCTAGCAACATAACCATCTGCCACAGCAAATATATCGTCGCCCACGACTCCGGCTGCTGATTTGATGTCTATGCCGGTATGAAAATGATTAGGTCTTAATTCACAGAAAGTACCAGCGAGTTTAATATCATGATTTACAGGACTTCTAAAATAATTAGTTGAAATAGTTGGCCTAGGCTTGTCAATTACAATAGGTTTCACCACTTCTGAACTACAGGAAAATAACAGGTGGAACATGAAAATTAATAAAAAAGGTAGCATTCTTTGTTATTTTAATTGAAGCTTTATTTTTATTTCTTTTAAGGCTTCTTCTATTTCTAAAGGAATAAAAACATTTGCTTCCAATGGTTTTTTTCTAAAATTACTAATTATACTTTGTACTGATTCTTCCCGACGGATCGCCTCAAATAATTGTTTTTGCAAGCCGAGTTCAAACCAGCTAGTATTTTGCTCATTTCTATTTCTTTCGAAATGCCCAGTTGATTTATATGCCTTTTCAACTTCAAATATTATAGATTCAAGCTCATCTATATGGTAATTTTCTATCGCAGAAATATTTATGATCCTTGGTTCAAAGTTTTTAGATGAATGTTTTAACACTTGAGCAGATTGTTTTATAAAACTAAAAGCATTCTGAGAACTGGTTTTTAGATTACCGTCATATTTTGTAACAGCAATAATATCAGCTAGTTCTATTATTCCTTTTTTTATTCCCTGGAGATCGTCTCCGCCTCCTGGATTTAATAAAAGCAAAAATAGGTCGCTCATACCTTTTACTTCAACTTCTGACTGTCCTACACCTACAGTTTCAATAAAAATGATATTGAAACCGGCAGCTTCACACAAAAGAATGCTTTCTCTAGTACTTGAATTGACACCTCCTAGTTCCAGTCCGGTAGGAGAAGGTCTCACATATGCATTAATTTGTTGTGATAATTCACTCATTCTGGTTTTATCCCCTAGTATACTTCCATGGCTTTCTGTACTGGAAGGATCTACGGCTAACACTGCAACCTTGAATCCTTTTTGAATTAGAGATATACCCAGAGCTTCGATCAAAGTACTTTTGCCTACACCAGGTGAGCCAGTAACTGCTATACGCAACGAAATACTTTTATTCGTTGAACATCTTTCCAATAATTTTATTGCTTTAGTTCTATATGCCTCATTTGATGATTCTGCCCAAGTGATAGCCCTGGCCAGAAAGACTTTATCTCCATCTTTTATTCTGGTGTAAATTTCGTCTAGAGCAGGATCAAATGACATGAATATCTTTTAATGTAGAAGAAGACAAATATACAGACCTTCCTATTGAATATATAATTTACTCACATATATATAAAAAAAATAAGATGTATATATTTCAATATATACATCTTATTCAATTAAAAGCTATGGTTCTTATCTGTATAGTGTGACTTCTCCCCGACGGGATTCTATTACACCACCTTGAGCCAATTGATATTTAACCACAAATAAGTAAGTATCGCTTGGTGCATCTTTATTATTGAATTTTCCGTCCCAACCATTGTTGGTATTTCCTTCAGTAAATACTTTTTGACCCCAACGATTCACGATGGTCATCTCAAGTATCTGGACACCAAATGGAATAACTGCTTTGAATACATCGTTTTTAGAATCGCCATTTGGCGTAAAAGCATTAGGAACATCTATATAAGGTGCTATTCCTGCAAACCTTACAGCACCAAAACCGGTACAATAATTTCCACCTGGTCCAGAAATAAGACTTGCTTCAATTAGATCATCAGTCGTTTCAACAACTATATCATATGAAGATCCATGAGTGCCTAAATCCCGGCCATTAATTTTCCATTGATATGATGCACCGGGCACAGGATTCTCTACAGAAGCTGTAATAGGATTTCCGATCGCTACATTATCTGCCGGTGACACTGTAATTCCGAAGGCAATAGGCCCAGAGATATGAACAGCTATTCCACCAAATGCAGGGCATCCGTCAAGAATTCCTGAAATTAAAAAGTCTTGATCTAAAGCAGTCGTTAGAATAGTAGTCACGCATTCGACGCAACTTACTTTGTTGGTTGGCGACCAAGCTAAGTTTGTAGCCGGACTTAACACAGTTACTTCGACTGGTTCATTTGGACAGACAGTTGTGTCTGTTGATGAAAGTGCTATCACTGGTTGTTTTACAGTAATTTTAATGGAACCACCAGCTGGGCAGCCATCACTTTTTCCTGTGACAGTAAAAGTCTGTGTAACAGGGGTCGTAATAATGACAGATTTACAATCGGAACAATTTACTCCTTCTGCAGGTTTCCATTCAAGATTTACCATATCTGTAATGACAGTGACAGGCACTGGTTCATTCGCACAAACTATCGTATCCGTAAGGGTAAATGATACAAGTGGAACTTTTACATTTATTTTGATTGAGTCCTCCATATAACAAGCGCCGTTGGTAGTCTTTCTTATATATAGAAAGGTATCTTGAGTTATCAATGTAAGGTTCAAAGCAGTAAATGGTTCGATCCCACCTAAAGGCTGTCCCCAGTCATAGGTTATATCCGGAAAATTGGTTTTGTCATAAGTAGGAGAGGAGAGCACTAAAGTCTCACCTTTACAATAGAAAGGTTTAGGCCAAAAAGTAGTAATTGGTAATTCTGGTAAACTATCAACCTTTACAGTAATTTTTTTAGTGAAAACACAATGTCCGATAGAAAATGTGCCGGTATATTCTGTTGTGACGGTTGGCTTCAAATAAAACGAAGTATCATTTACGAATCTGAATGTAGAATCCATAGGGGTCCACACGATCACACTTGTCTTAGGTGTGTAGCTGTATTTCACCAGTGTGCTGTCACCGAAGCAAATTTTTACTTGATCCGGTGTATCAAGATCAAAGCTTCCTTCAGCTACTTTTATTACAAAGCTGTATTCATTGGTGCATGAACCATCAGTTGCAGTAATCGAAAGATTATATGAAATATCTTTATTGGCTATGATAAATGGATTGTTGAAATCTGTGAAATCAATTCCACTAAAAGGTGTAAATGTATAATTTTTGGCATTTGTGAGATCCCCAAAACTTATTTTTTCACCTTTACAGGCTAGCGTATCAGTAAATGGTTGAGAATAGTTTACTCCTGGAGCCACTTTCATAAAAATAGTATCTGATGCAGTACATCCTTCTATCGTATAACTCACGATAACTGTCGCATTTTGAGAAACTTTGACACTCTGGAAAGCTTTGTTCTGATCAGGAAATAAAGATGCCGGTCTCCAGCTATACGTGCCACCTTGTTGAGCTGTAATAGTATTAAAATCAACGACTTCAGGTCCACATATAGTATCATCACTCGAAGTTAGAATTACACTTGGATTAGTGATTCTAATATCTATGGTATCTCTGATTTGACATGTTCCAAGATTGACCAATAAATTGACCTTTCCTGAGTTGTTACTTGTGTAGGTAACAGTAGATGAAGTGGTATTGTCCAAACTTGCAGCAGGGCTCCAAAGATAACCGGCACCGCCTTCATCAGCGCTGAGGATAATTTCAGCACCCCGACAGACAGTAATATCTTGTCCGTTGTTTATTTTTGGAGTAAAAGAGTCATGAATTTCCGCTTGGGCACTAGATATAAACACTTGATTTAGCAAATCTATAACAGTCACATTTATATCCTCATCTAACTCTGACAAAATGTCCATAGTCACAATTATAGGAAATACTAATTGAGTCTGCCCAGGGGCAAATGTAATGGTATCAGTAAGGCCTGTGATGTTATAATCCACAAGAGGAGTAGCAGAGCCCAACAAGTTTACAAGATATTTTCTCTCTTCAGTAGGGTCAGCTTCAAGTGTAAAAGTCAGTGTACCATTTACTGCACCACAACTTTCTACAAAAAATTGTCCACCCTCATTATAGGAAATACTCACATTAACTTCAGCGAGTTTAGGTTTTGAGGGATTTGAAGGAGGTGCAGCAAACATTATATTTAGCTGGGCCAAAAGTATCAAACTTATAAAAGTTATTTTTGGAAACATAAATTCAATTTATTAAACTGCTGTAAACATAATTAATTTCTGTAAAATTTGACATGTTTTTTAACGAGGCAAAGGAGGTTTTTAGACTATTTTAACAAAATAGCTCTACTTCAGAAAATGAATAATCCTTCAACTAAGTAAAATCTCATTTACACTTTAATCTCCAGGCAACGATCGTGTCAAGTTGAGCAGGAGTTTGGCTGGGATTAAATTTGTACTGTAAATAATTGATCAAATTGGTCAATTCAACATCACCTATGTTGGCTACAGGAGGCATTTCTGAAGTTTTATTGCCATTTTTGTCGAGTGTATATTTTCCATTTAATATAACACACGGTAGGTGGTTCACCAGGGAATTAACATATATAGATTTGTCTAGAGCAGGATACATCTGTGCTAGCCCTTCTGCATTTACTCCATGACAATTAGAGCATTTAGACAAATATATACGCTCACCCTGTTTGAAAGAATTACAAGAATTAAGGAGAAGAATAAGTCCGATTACAAATATTATGAAGCTTTTCATTAGCCGGCCTTGAGAAGGACTTTGATTTTATCAATAAATTTATCTACATCTGCCGGATCTGTTCCGTTGCAATAGGCTCTGATGTGTCTATCTTTATCTACCAAAATAATGTATCCACTATGGTCATATCCACCAGGAGCATCTGGGTCTTCTAATACAATACTCATATAGTTTTTAGAAATACTGAAGATATCTTCTTTTTTACCTGTCACAAAGTGCCATTTATCATGGTCTATGTTCAGCTTATCTGCATATTGCTTTAACCTAGGCACTGAATCATGTCTGGTATCCACTGAATGAGAGAGATATGCGACTTCTGGGTTTTGTTCAAATTCTTTATAAATGCGAAGCATTTGGGCGGTGACCTTCGGGCAAATTGTAGGACAGGAAGTAAAAAAGAAATCAGCTATGTAAATTTTTTCTTTAAATGTAGCTTCAGTTGTGGGCCTGTTGAGTTGGTCAGTAAAAGAAAAAGAGGGTATTTGTGGTTTTTGATTTTCTTCAGTTGGTATACCCAAGTATGGGAGCTCCTCTGTTTGATTGCTTTTGCAAGAAAAAAGAGCATTAGTAATTACTAATAAAAAAAAGATAGAACGAATATGCATCCTACAGATTTTGAATTGTTAAGCCAGCGTGTGCAATGAATCAAATTGAAGAAATTCGAAATCAACTTATTTAACCGGTGTATTCGAGATTGTAAGTCTGGCAACTTTTATACTCTCATCCATGGTCATCTTGACGCCTTCTATTTTAGCTCTTTCTGCTTCAAGAAAACTATTTTTAATAGATTCTAATTTGATAGTATCATAGTTTTCCTTAAAATTATTCATCCAGTCAGACATCATGTTATCAGCTCTGTTGAGCTCGGCAAGGGCATGTCTAAATTGACTTCTAAATTCAGCTTTATCGTTTTGAGCATCGATGCTATCCATCCGCATTCGAATGTCTTGTTTTAAAGTTTCTATTTCATTCATTTGAGGCATTATCTCATCGTGGACCGCCATTATTTCATTAAATAGTGCAGGCTGAGTGCTGTCAATAGTGCTTACTTGACCAGTTTTAGATTGATCCTGACCATCCATCCCAGATGATTTTGAATCTTTTTTGCAACTGATAATTGTAAAAATTCCAAAACAAAGGATTAATATTTTAAAGATGTTCATTTATACAATTTTGCGTAAAAGTAATCAATTGGTTATTAATTTTATTCTTTCCATATTAGAAATTATAATAATAGATAAAAAATCAATTAAATCGCACAATTAGATATTCCATCAGAGATTTGCATGTTCAGGGTTTCACTCCGATAAGTTGGTTGATATAGGTCTGAAAGAATGCTTTCAAATCCTTATTTATCATTTCTTCATTTTTGAAATTAAATCCAGGTGACGCGCTGCTCTTGGAATATGATTTGAAACTACTTTTCATAGCTTCAGACATTTTTGAGAAGGCTTTTCTTAATCCAGGCAACACTTCTCTGAATTTTTCGAAATCAATTACTTTTAGCCATTCATTAATAATATCTATTATTTTGGGCACTTCGAAAACAGAAAACACTTGGGTTGAAAGAATGCCATCCAACCATTGTGCAGCATTTTCAATCCCGTCGAGATCACTCAATTCGTATGCCATAATGGTAAATGCCTCTTCATGGGATAAAAATTTGTTTTCAAGACTAATACCTACCAACCATCCCCTCAACAAAGATGGTATCCTGTTATTTTCTGACAACTTGAATAAACTGATTGTCCAGTTTTTGAAAATTAAATCATTGTTTAAAAGCCTCAAAGCAGCATCAAATTTGACCAGAAGATCAGTAAAATCTACCACTTCCTCTTTTGGTAGAGCAATCATTGATTCTTCAAGATTGATAGCTATCCTTGTAGTAAGTTTTTCAATGAGTTCTGTAATATCAGCATTTCCAAGATTTCTAACTGATCCATATTTTGCAAAGCTGATTAAAGTAGGCATGAGTTGAAGCCATTGATTGATCTCATGCGTTTGAAAGATATTATTTTCAATTTTCTGCAAAAATAAATTTGTCAATTCAGGAATCTGAGCGTTGATGATTGGCTTCATGAGAAGCGTCAATTGTGTAGGACTGTCTTCAGCATTTAACTTTTCTTTGATTTTTTCAATAACTGCTTGATTTATGTTAGTACCATAAATACATTGATGAAAAAGGAAGATCAAAAATTCAGTATTCCATTGAAGAGTCCAGTATTCATTAAACGTTCCTTTTGTTGATTTGAAAGGCTCTGATGGAATTCCCCAATCAATACCAAGGAGTGACATTTTCCAAATCAGTTGTGATGCTAGCAAGGATTTTTCATTTCTGAGATCCAAAACGACTTCATATTCTGCATTGTCTTTGATATATTTTTCGAATTTACATTCTTTAACAGTGGCTCTAAAATCTGCTATTAGCGCTTGCTCATTTAGATTCACTGGAACTTCTCCCTGATCATTACCAATGAATGCCTCATGTATTAATTGAGACATTGAAATTTTACTTTCAATATTGTAAACAGATTTACATGCTTCCATGATCTCATTGATTCCAGGCATATCGAAGCCTCTTAATGAAGCGAGTGTCTGACTAAGATTAACTGCTTCTAAAGTATGGGCAAGACTAATATCGTAACCTGCCTTCCGCATATAAATAGAAAGGGCAGCGGTAATTGTGATCGGTGCAGAAGAACCATATCTGTAAATATGTTCATAAAACAATGGAAATTGAACTCCTGCACTATAATTATTTAGCGAACTCAATCTCTTGTAAGACCATGGTATCCAGCTACATGTAAGGTCTAATTTCGACTTTAACTTTATTAATTCCTTATCTTCTAATACTGAATAGTTTGTAAAATTTCTGAGAAAGGGTAGATGTGCTGCTCCACAAATTACAGCAGTTTTATTTTCTCCATTCTTTATGCTTTTACGGATTTGTAGGCGCATCCATGCTTCCCTGACCTTAGTATGATGGGTGCTGCCTCTATCAATGGCAGGTTGTATGGTATCAATTAGCTCGCTGATTCTTTCAAAATAATTCAATTGATTATTAACTACTTCGAAGTTAATCTCCCACCATTGCTCAACATCTTCAATTCCCTGCAGCTTACTCAAGTAGGCGAAAGCTTCTTCTGTGTTTTTTAGCGGGTAAGAGTGAGACGTCGACTTTGCTTGAGTATCCTCCTTGACTGGATAATACCCCAAAGGAAGGTCAATGAATTCTACAGGAACATTATTTTCTTTGGCATATTTTATGGCGATCCATTCCGGTGAAAAGATTGCAAAAGGGAGGATGTAAGTGTTTTGCTGGTGACCTTGTCGAAATAGCAAGATGCTTGCAGGAGGGCGAATCTCATGGATCACCATTTCGTCCAGCAGTTTCTGAGCGTTTTGAGGACCTTCTATTAATATTATTGAAGGCTGGTAAGATTCAAGGTACTCTTTTAAATGCCTTGCGCAGCCGGGACCATGATGGCGGATGCCTAAAAATTCTATATTATCATTAAGTTTCAATTCTAAAACCTAACTACGCCAACAGGCATATTATTATCATAATTCCCTGCGATAACAGGGGTCTGGGCATTGCCTGAGAATTTTTTAACATTTGCATAGACATAATCATAAAGCTCACGGATCGTAATGATCCTGTCTTTATTTAAATCACACGCACCTTTTAGACCATCTATTAGGTAATGGCTGAAAACACCTTGACGCATTCCTGAAGATTCTAAGGAAGTTTCTTCCTGTTTTGATGAGAGTAAGAATGCTGTTCCTCCTTTTGTTTTTTCAAAAGTAGAGTAGAAGAGGTCCAAAGATTCTCCATAGGCAGATCTTTGGGCCATTAAACTACCTGAATAACAAGCATCAGCTATGCACAATTTATGTTTGGCTTCGCTGTTTTCTAATACTCGCTTGATCTCATCATAACTGATCCTATTTTTGTACCCGTCAGAGTCAAATGGTAAATAATATCCATTGATACCATGTCCGGCGAAATATAACATGATGACGTCATTAGCATCTGCTTTCGAGAAAGTTGTTTTGATAGTTTTCATAATATTCTCTCTGTTTGCCGCTTCGTCAACGAGGATCTTAACCTGATCATCAGGTACAGCGCCACCTTCCGGACTTTTCAGAAATGCATACAACTGATAAGCATCATCATCTGTATATTTAAGCTGGGGAAGATCAGAGTATCGACCTACACCTATTACTACTGCCCAGATCTTAACTTGTTTGTCAAACAATGAACTTGCGATTGGCTTCTCTGCAGGAGCTTCGTAATTAGACTTTTGTGCCTTCCCGTTTGCCCAATTAGATTCTATTTTCCGTCCATCTGAATAATAAAAAACACCATATCCTTCAGGCTTATCATTTTCCCACTCGCCCATATAAATATCACCATTCGAATAAAAACAAACGCCAGATTGATCAGGCTTTCCATCGTTCATTATACCTTCCCATTTAGAGCCGTCAGGGTATGAAAAAAGGCCAAGTCCGCCAGCACAATTCATACTGTTACAATCTCTGAGTCTCTTACTTTTGCCTTTCATTAATGAAGCAATACTTCGTTGCTCATCAAGTGCTCCGTTTTTCCAAATACCTTCTATAATATCATCATTACTGGCTTTATACTTACCCGGTCCATTCGCATAGCTATTTGACCACATACCCGAATAGATTGATTTATCTTTGTATTGAAAAGTGCCGTAACCTTCGAATTTATTGTTTTTAAACTCTCCTTCGAACCTTTGGTTACCATTGGCTATCATGAGCTTCCCATATCCTGTGCGAACATCGGATCTCCATTTCCCAATGAAACGGTCGCCATTAGCTGATATCATGATACCTGTTCCATCGAATTTTCCTTCAGAAAACTCTCCGATATAAGTCGTGCCACTTTTAAATTTTAATACGCCCTGACCTTCATCACAATCGCCGGAAAGACATTGGCTAAATCCCGCTTGAAGACTTAATAGCAACATGGTTACTGTAAAAAAAGGCATGAAAAAAGTGTGGAATAGGGTCGCTCTAATCATGTTATTGATTATAATATTGTTCTTTGGTTAAATCGGATAGATCGAAAAGGTTGCTAATAGAATCAAATATCAAACGCAAGGTAGGGCATTAAATTATAATTGTTTATATATTTATTAGTTAAGATGTGGGGATGTGAGGAAATTGAAAATGGGGCGAAGGAGGGGAAGTTGTGGTTGAAGTTAGGTTTACGATATGAAAGTTGACGCTGATGGCTAATAGCTAATGGCTGATGGCTTTATTGTGGATGCGAGAAGAATATTCTTCGGAGCAAAATACTGTATTGAAATGAAAATTAAAGCTTAGACTTTTGAAGAAAAATTATGATAATTTAAAAAGTGGTACTGTAGGGACATGTCGCGACCTGTCCCTACAGTACCACATTTTAAATGTAGAAACTACAGATTAGAAGACTTTCATTCCAATGGGAACTTTATAAATTATTGAAATTGTTGTTTTGTAATTTGTAATATGGGTCCAGGATTAACCATTACTGATTACCTGGTACCAATATTCTAAAGACTATTAAGAAATAAGAGCAGTTTCTCTTTATCCTTTTTCGATAATTTCGCATATCCATCTTTAGAAGATCTACCTTCTCCGTCATGCCACATAATAGCTTCTTCTAGGTTTCGTGCTCGTCCATCATGCAGAAAATTAGTATGGCCGCCGACTACTTGTGTGAGGCCAATCCCCCATAAAGGCGGAGTTCTCCATTCGTTTCCATTGGCAAGACCATCAGATCGATGATCTGCCAGACCTGGACCCATGTCATGTAATAGCAAATCGGTATAAGGTTGAATAGATTGATTTGCAAGGAAAGGATGATCCGAATTTGGACCGGTTTGCATTTTGGAGGTATGACATTTTTCACAGCCTATATATGCGAATAATTTTTTACCATATATCACATCGGGCAGGTTTTGTCTGCGCGGCGCAGGAACTCCTAATGATTGAGCGTAAAATGTTGCTAGACGCACCACATCATCCGTAACTTCAGGGTCATCTGCCTTGCTATCTTGTTGAACTTGACCATAAGAAGGATCCTGGGGCAAATAAGGACTACTCAATCCCATATCTTCCAGAAATGCATGAGCTGTTTGGTTGTATATACTAGGTTGAGATGCTTTCCACCCAAAGCGTCCAATTGCCATTTTGCCGACCCTGTCATCGTAAACATAATTTAATCGGCCCGATATTCCGTCCTTGTTTTTATCATCAGGATCTACTCTCTTTAAGAGCTCCTCCTCAGAAATAGATTCAAGCAATCCCAACCCGAAAATTGGTGGCCCTATTCTAACAGACATCTGAACTTCTGACGGGAAGGGTAGGTAAGTATTAAATATTTTAAATACTGGTCTTCTCAATGTATAAGATGAGCCATCCGCCATCAGTCCCTCTATGAATTCATTGAAATAAGACAATTGTCCTTCAGGTATAACTCCAAAATTAGCTTTAGTCTGCAATTGGGTACCAAATCCAGGAACAGAAATATTCTCTCCATGAATACCAGATCCAGGCAAACTTATCCTGGCAAGAAGCCCACCCATGTCGGATCCTGATTCCGGAAAGGCAGCGCGTCCATTTTTGGGATGACAAGATACACAGGCATTTTGAACGAATATAGGGCCAAGACCACTGTTTTGAGGCGAAGGCGAAGTGACAAAGATGGATTCAAAAAGCAAATCTCCAGAGCGATGATCATCTAAGCCTTCTTTATCCAAGTTTGCAGCCGGTTGTTGAAATGAGTTTGAGAATTCTGTAAAGATTGTAGTACTTCCTCCAGCATTAATATCATTTAAGGTTTCTTCTACGGCCTTTGTACAAGATAAAAATGTGAGATTTACAAACAAATAAAATCCCGTATATATTAGTGCACTATTAGTAAATCTCACAGTAATTTTTTATGAATTAGGCAAAAGCCTAAAGTGAATTAATAAGAGGCTCTAATTTTGACTTAATTAAAGTCTCCAGAGTTTTTACCTTGTCTTGAGCATTTGATACAGCCACTTTATTGTTAAATACAGCATCAGAAAAAGTGCCCGGGATGGCTTCGATAGCATTAATAGCTTCTGATATTGCAGTTTTTAATTCAGCATCCAATGCATTATTTTTTTCTTTAACGATGGATGATAGCCCGAGCCCTGTTGAACCATTTACACCACCTAGATAAATATTTTGAATACTTCGCATATTGTTAGCAAAATCGGCTTTACTGTTTGCGCTGAATCTTGATTCTTCAAACAATAGATTTTCGGATGAAAAAGGTTCATCAATCTTACCATTGCCAACTTCATCTGCTATGAGCAACATTCCATCTTTGAATTCCTGAATAGCTACCTTTTGCGATATGTAGGTGTTATTTCCTGCCTGACCTGCGGTTTTTACTATTGCGCCGAAATTTCCTCCGTCTTCTTTCCATGCATTGTATAGTTGTGATGTGGCTCCTTTCAGACTCTGTGCACATGCCTGTAGGTATTGGAACTGTCGGTCAGTAAGTTCACTAACCGGTTTGTCGCCGTTCAACCCAAATAATAACCATTCTAAAGTGTGAAATCCTTTAACGGTGCCTTCCAATGCATCCAAATATGATTTAGTAATATTATCTGAGGAATTTAGTACAGCGTTTAAGTCTTCTACATTTACTGGCCACGAATCCATTGCAGGATCTAAGCCTTGTGCATCAACAGGTCCAAATAAAAAACCTTCTGATTGTTCCCATGGAATTCTAGTAGCTCTCCAGGCTTCGCGTCCTGCCTCCAAATTGGCTTGAGTTCTGGCATTATTCAATGTTCCTAGTGCAGTAACAAGATCACCGGCTTTTTCGTCCAGATTTTTATAAGTGGATAAAATTACATTATCAACAATATTGTCAATCTCCGAAGTGAATTTGTTGTCTATATTGCTGATTTCATCGTCTTTACATGCTACAAATGAGGTAGTTACGCAAAATAGTAAAATAATTTTTTTAATTGTATTCATATTAGTTACAGTTTTAGTTATTTGATATAATATCCAAACCCAAGAGAAAAAGTGTCTTGAATTTTATTTTCTACGATTCCTAAGTATTGTCGTGCAAATTGGGTTTTAAATACCAGCCATGTATTTGGCATATAATTAATACCGCCGGTATAAGTCTTTCTATCCCATCGAGGATTGTCAAAGATGAGTCCTTGAGTTGAAAATTGTGTATCATATGAATCTACTCTTAGGAAAAAATACAGCTCTCCGTTTGGATGCTTCTTTAATAGGCCAAATGGCTCAAAGGCAACCTCAGCACTCCACCCCATGGCAGATTTTCCAACAGGTGTTCTTTTTACATTAAGGTTATTGGAAAGATTTCGATTCGCTATACTGACGGCTTCAGAATTTTGTAAAGCACCATACAGAACAATTCCTGAGAATTCGAAGGGCTCCAACTCATAAACAACGTGGGCTTCTATCATTGCAAGATTTGCATCAAACTGCAAATCAGGTTTAGGTCGGTTGTTTCTGGTATTTCCGTAATAACCTGATATACCAATAAATTTTTCATATCCAAATTCATAATCCAAACGGGCTACTCCTGCAATATCATTTACGTTGGTGGCTTCGAATCTTCTTTGATTGCCTCTTTTTATAAAATTTGCAGAGTTGAATGCACTACCATCTAAGCCATTGACAATGCCTGCGTGCCATACCCAGTTTTTTCCTAATCTGCCATTCAACATTACACCATATTCTGTCCAGTGGGTCGGGAGAATGGTGTTTTCCATATCTGAAACATTTGTGGTGTGGTATTCTGTTGGTTCGTCTAAGAATCCAATCAGTCCAAAAGGCACCTTTAAACGACCGAATGAAATATTGAAATTTGGAGAGAAGTCGTATTTGAAGTTAAACTGCTCTAACCATATCTCACCGCCTTTTTCTACTTCATATTCATATTCACCAAACTCTTCTAATGGGTCGAATTCTATTGCAACTCCTGTTCCTCCTGCCTCGATTTCGAGTTCCGTGTTGAAAGACCACTTTTTAGAAGGTCGGTATGACAATTCCAGGACTGCTCGTTCAAACTCTATGTCATTTCTTTTCTGAGGAAGTAGCTGCCAATTATAGTTATTATAGTTCATAACCCCATACGATGAGACTGTAAATTTATCATACCAATGACTTGGTTTTACGGTCGCTTCCTCAATACTATCAAGCATAGACTGAGCATAAGTGGTAAAAGATAGTAAGAGTAATAAAGTAATAAAAGCGGCAGTATATATTGATCTAAACATAGTTTGTTTTTAAAAATATTCGCAAATATATAAATATGATTATTATTATGTAGAATAAGTCTAAATAAAATTAGAAAAATGATGAAGGGCAAAATTTTAATGATTTTTTTCCACCAATTGAAGTTGGAGGCAAATGAATGCGAAGAGTAAAGGGTAGCTTTTGATTTGAAAGAGCCTGGCTTGAATTCTAAATGATTAAGGGAATTTGATTTAAGGTGGTTCAATAGCCTTTGATTTTAGCCATAGGCAACTTAAACATTATATAGTATTTGTTAATTTTGCACTTTCAAGTTTGAATTTTGGAAAATTATACCTTCCAAACTAAATAATATTAAATTCCATCTGTTCTTTAGCCTAACATAAAGTAATTAAATATGAAAAATCATACCGATGAAGATAAAACTGCAATTGCAGTATCCGTATTTGACAAAAATGCTGAATTATATAGTCAGAAGTACATGGATGTATCTATTTATTACGACTCGCTAGATTTATTCTGTGATTTAATTAAAATCCAAAATGCTGATATTATCGATCTTGCATGCGGTCCTGGCAATGTGACTAAATATTTATTGGATAAAAGGCCGGATTTTAAAATGCTTGCTACAGATCTCTCGCCCAAAATGCTTGAAATAGCCAAGGAGCATAATCCATCCGCTACATTTATTTTGCTTGATTGTAAGGACATAGATCAGTTGGAAGCGTCCTATGATGGTATAATGTGCAGTTTTGCTTTCCCATATTTGTCAAAAGAGGAAGTGATTAAATTTTTGAAAAATGTTACCAAAGTATTGAAGGAGGATGGGGTGATATACATAAGTACGATGGAAGATAACAATTTAAATTCAGGATGGGAATCAGGTTCTACAGGAGACAAAATATTTATAAACTACCATGAGGAAAGCTATCTAATCTCAAACTTAAAAGAAAATAATTTTGAAATAATTGATCTTAGCAGAATAACATATCCTGGTAAAGCAGATAAAATGATTGTTGACCTTATTATCATTGCCAAACTGACAATGAAGTGATCCTTATATATTTAAATGTATTTACGTAGCAAATAAATTTCTAAATCAACTTCGATATACCTTAACTTAAAATCGGATTCAAACTTCTTAATGCATTAGGGTTTATCTCGTCATTTTCAATCAAACCATCTCTGAGTCTTACGATTCGGTGGGCATATTCTGCGATGTCTGGTTCATGTGTCACAAGAATAATAGTGTTTCCAGCATTATGGATTTTTTCAAAGATTGCCATAATCTCTAGTGAAGTTTTTGTGTCGAGATTACCTGTTGGCTCATCCGCAAGTATTATAGCCGGATCATTCACTATAGCTCTTGCGATAGCAACACGCTGCCTCTGTCCACCTGACAATTCATTCGGTTTGTGATCCATTCTATCACCAAGTCCAACCATTTCCATTGCTTGCTTTGCCTTAGCTATCCTTTCTTTTTTTGAAAGACCGGCATATATTAATGGAATGGCTACGTTGTCTAATGAAGAAATACGAGGAAGCAAATTGAAGGTTTGAAAGACAAAGCCTATCTCCTTGTTCCGAACAATCGCAAGTTCATTATCCGACATTTGGCTAACATTGGTCTTGTTTAAGAAATAATCGCCTCCGGTAGGCGTATCCAAGCAACCCAACACATTCATTAAAGTTGATTTTCCTGAACCTGAAGGACCCATTAAAGCTACATATTCATTTCTGTTAATAGATAAAGTTATATCTCTTAAAGCGTGCAAACGCTGTTCTCCCATGATATAGATCTTGGAAAGGTGGTTAATATCAATTACAGCTTCTTGCATATTATTTTCATGAAATATTGAACGCCAATGATAAGATACATTCTCTGAATTATCAGATATATTAGATAGTTTGTATCAAATAATCGTCAAAAATAATCAAATGTTGAAGAAATTGTTTTGTTAACCGATTTCTTCACCTTACATTTGGCACATGGAAGAAACCGTTAAACATCCCAGGCATATTGCTATAGCTGGAAATATCGGAGCCGGTAAGACATCATTGACGACCTTGTTAGCTCAGCATTTTAAATGGGATGTCCATTATGAGGATACAGAGAGCAATCCTTATCTTTCAGATTTTTATGTGGATATGACCAGATGGTCTTTTAATCTTCAGATATATTTTCTCAATAGCAGATATAAACAAATCCTTAAAATACACAAAGGCGGTAATACTGTTATTCAGGACAGAACCATCTATGAAGATGCTTATATCTTTGCTCCGAATCTCCACGAGATGGGACTCATGAGCCAACGTGACTTTAATAACTATTTTGATCTTTTTAAAACCATGTCATCGCAAGTCAAGGCGCCAGACCTTCTAATATATATTCAGGCTACTATCCCAACTTTAGTGGACCATATTCATAAAAGAGGCAGAGATTACGAGGGTAATATGAGTCTGGATTACTTAAAAAAACTTAATAAAAGATATGATTCCTGGATCGAAAGTTATACTGAAGGTCCTTTGCTCATCATTAATGCGGACAAATTGAATTTTATCGATAGTAAAGATGATCTGGGTGCAGTCATTGAAATGATCGATGCAGAATTAAACGGTTTGTATTCGAATCTTTAATTAAGGTAATTTAATAACAACCTCATTTTCCTGATTAGAATCAACCGAAGAAGTTGGCTTTGTTGAAAGTACCAAATAAGTTAACAAGATGAGAAATAACGCGAAAGCTAAAACAGCATTTTTTTTCATGGTCTTAGCTTTAGACAATTGATTGATTGAACGATACATGAGAAAAAAATTTAAAAATGGAATTATTGTATTGCTTAAGAATATCAACGTCAATTTATTTCTTTAAAGTTCATTAAAACTTAATTTCAATAAGATTTATGCCGATTTTCACACAAATATAACACATTAAATTATTTCGTAATATATTATTTTAAATTTTTATGGAGTCAAAGTATAATTTAAGAGGTGTTTCAGCGGATAAAGAGGACGTACATGCTGCTATAATTAACCTGGACAAAGGTTTATTCCCATCAGCTTTTTGTAAAATTTTACCTGACTTTGTTGCTAATGACGAAGAATATTGCAATATTATGCATGCAGATACGGCCGGGACTAAGACTTCATTAGCCTATTTGTACTGGAAAGAGACTGGTGATATCTCGGTATGGGAGGGCATCGTACAAGATGCCATTGTCATGAATACAGATGACATGGCTTGTGTAGGCTGCATCGATAATATCATCCTTTCGAGTACCATCGGAAGGAACAAAGCATTGATTCCCAAAGAAGTATTGGCTACTTTGATCGGCGCCACATCAAAGTTTATTGAGAAAATGGCTGATCTTGAAGTTCGCATAGTTTTGGCAGGAGGAGAAACAGCAGACGTTGGAGATATTGTCAGGACAGCTGATGTTGGCTTTACTGCTTTTGGAAGACTAAAAAGAAAAGATCTGGTTATCAATAAAATTCGTTCAGGTCAAGTTATAATTGGGTTTGAATCTTATGGCCAATCAACCTATGAAACGGAGTACAATAGCGGAATTGGCTCAAATGGTCTTACGATGGCCCGTCACGAATTGTTTCATCATGACTATGCTGATAAATATGAAGAAACCTATGCTCCTCAGATCGATCGAAAATATGTTTATACAGGTAAGTTTAAAGTAGATGACAACGTAATCATAGGTGGAAGAAATCATCCAATAGGTAAACTGGCATTATCACCTACCAGGACATATTTACCTGTATTGAATGAAATTCTAAAAAATCATAAGGAAAGTATTCATGGCATTATTCATGCTACAGGAGGCGGTCATACAAAGGTTTTGAAATATTGTGATGCACCTGTTCATATTTTAAAGGATAATCTTTTTGAGGTTCCGCCTATTTTTGATATTATCCAAAAGTCAACAGACACTTCATTAGCAGAAATGTATAAGGTCTTCAATATGGGAACAAGGCTTGAGTTATACATTGATGCAGAAGCTGCTGCTTCCATTATTGAAATATCCGCAATATTTAATATCAGGGCTCAAGTGATAGGAAGAGTAGAAGGCTCTAAAGATAATTCAATGTCTGTAACAGTGATAACAAATACAGAAACTCTTGTATATCAAGAGAAATAGCTGTTTCGGTCTAAAGATTTATTTCGTATTTTTCCATTTCAATAAATCCTGAATTGCTAAATACCGATGGCTGATTTTGTTTTTTTCTACTTCAGAATACTCTGCTAAGGTTCTTGTGTCACCAATTGGAATGAAAATTGAATCATAGCCAAATCCATTTATTCCTTTTTCTTCAAAAGATATATTTCCATACAATCTACCGGTAAAGGATCTTGAAATATTCTTGCTTTTTAAGTAAATGCAACATTCGAAATATGCGCTTCTATCTTTAACATTTACCATGTTTTCAAGCAATAATCTTCTGTTGCTGCTATCATTTGCATTTGGACCTGAATATCTGGCAGAATATACTCCGGGTGCGCCATCTAATGATGAAACAACAAGACCTGAATCATCTGCAATTGTCGTTTCTTTTACATATTTAAATAGGGTGGTGGCTTTCAATTGAGAGTTTTCTTCAAATGTGTGTCCTGTTTCCTCAATTTCTGGTATGTCTGGAAAATCAAACAAAGAATAAACATTGTACTCTTTTCCAAAGATCTCTTTGAATTCATCCAGCTTGTGGCCGTTTTTGGTAGCTATTAATAATTTGTTCATTTTCCAAATAATGCTTTAAAACTCAACCAAAACTGAGCTTTTTTAGTGGAGTCTTCAACTATCTCTCTCATTGAAAAAGTCTCGAATAGGGTGTGTATTCCAATTTTATTGACAGAATTAACTTGAGTTTGCCTGAACCCGGTAAGGTTACTGCCAAAGAACGCCAAAACAATTGGTTCCTTATGTTCTAAAATACCGGACCAATCCAATACCTTATTCTGATCAATTGAATGAAACAAAACATCTTGCTCTGTATCCATTCCAAGAGCTTTAGTAGTTTTTGTAAGGTTATCTACGAAATCCGGATTATTGGATTCCTCCGAAGACATAAAGAGTATTATTTTTTTTTTGAATTCAGGTGAAAAAAATATTGAATTACTTTTATTTCGAGTTCTATATATTTTTGTTTGAAAGATTGGCATCAGCGGAATATAATTTGTTAAAGCTAATTTTTTAAGCTATAAAAGAAATATTATTATATTAATCTTTAAAATATGTATTTAATATTTTGCAATTAATTTATTACATTTGTAAATAAACCTTCTTGCAGATGACAAATATAAGTATTACACCGGTAACTAAATCAAGAATCACTGAAGTTGATTTCGACAATCTTGGGTTTGGAAAGATTTTTTCTGATCACATGTTTGTTGCAGATTACTACGATGGCGCATGGCATGATTACAGAATTGTTCCATTGGAAAAAATGTCTATACACCCTGCCAATATGGCTTTGCATTACGGACAGTCAATATTCGAAGGCTTAAAGGCCAGTAAGGATAAAGACGGAACTCCGATGCTTTTTCGTCCAGAAAAAAATATAGAAAGACTTAATAGGTCAGCAGTTCGCATGTGTATGCCGGAATTTCCTTTGGAAGATCTTTTGGAAGCTATGAAAACTTTGGTTCTTATGGAGAAAGAATGGATTCCTACTGCAGTTGGTTCATCCTTGTATTTGAGACCATTTATGTTTGCTACTGATGAATATCTTGGTGTAGCTGCTTCTACTACATATAGATTGATGATCCTCGCATGTCCTTCTGGTGTTTATTATTCAAAACCAATAAAGTTGCTTGCAGAAGACCATTACGTTAGAGCTGTAAAGGGTGGTGTAGGTGAAGCGAAGACTGCAGGCAATTATGCCGCATCTCTTTATCCTGCAAAATTAGCAAGAGAAAAAGGCTTTGACCAAATACTTTGGTTGGATGGTATCTATAATAAGTATGTTCAGGAAGTTGGTACCATGAATATCTTCTTTGTATTGAAAGATAAAGTAATGACTCCTGCTGAAGATGGGGCTATCCTGAAAGGGGTTACAAGAAATTCTTTAATGAAAATTCTCAAATCAAGAGGAATTGAAGTTGTAGAGAAATTAATATCAATAGATGAAGTTATTGACGAATATAACAAGGGTAATCTGATAGAGATTTTTGGAGCAGGCACAGCTGCGGTTGTTACAAATGTTAGTTCAATGACTTACAAAGATATAACTATTTCTTTTGACGAATCCAATTGGGAATTGTCAAACAATCTGAAAAATACAATTAATCAATTGAGAAATGGAGAAATAGAAGATACTTTCGATTTCACAATGAGGATTGAGGAACCCGTAGCCATCTAGAAATTTTAAAAATATATTTTGAGTGCGTACTAAGTTGTTTTTAGTATGCACTTTTTTATTTGAGCAATAAGCTATGAAGATATTTTACTCAAGTCTCGGTAGTCAAATTTTCTTTTTTGAAAGATAAATTTAAATTTTAATAAAATGTTAGATGTTAGAAGCTTGTCCGACATAGCTATGGCGAGGGCGGGGTAAATTTTAGATGGCTTTCCATAAATCTAATTGATATTTTTTCTATTAAACCTATTAAAGAAAAAATATGAATCCTTTGATTAAGCTCCCCGCCGTCACTTTGGCTAGTCGGGCAAGCATCTAACATCTAACATCAGCCATCTCTTTGTTTCTTAACTGCCGAAACTTGAATTATTTTATATACATAAAAATTCAATATTAAATGTTATTATTGCCTTGCTTTTGTTCGGAAAAGCCTTTAAATACTTGAAGTAATATAAAAATATATTCAAAAATTTCGCTTAAAAAAGTGAATTTCAATATGTAATTTCTTGTTTTTTTGAGCTGTATTCCGGGTTGATTTATCTTATTTATATTACCTTAATTCGTATCTCAAAATGCATCAGATAAATTTATTAAAGATATCTATACCCTTTTTTTTCTTCTTTTTTTCTTCTTTTTTGCTTCAATCAAGAGACATTAACATGACTTCCCCTGGTGGTAAGATCCAGGCTACATTTTATATTAATTCTGATGGAAGTATAGGTTATACAGTTGCAGCTTCAAGCCAGAATTTTATTAAAGAATCTAAATTGGGTATCAGGATAAAGGAAGATGAATTATTTGACTCTAACTTTCTGATTAAAGCAGATTCTTCTGCTGTTGATAACACTTGGGAGCCTGTCTGGGGAGAAGAGTCAACGATCCGCAATCATTACAAAGAGTATATATTTAGATTGTGTGATCTTAAAAATAAAGATATTCAATACAATATCATTTTTAGATTATTCGATGATGGTCTTGGGTTTCGGTATGACTTTCCTAAGCAACCATTGCTTAATTATTTTACCATAATTGATGAATTGACTGAGTTTAATTTGTCCGGTGATTTTAAAGCCTTTTGGATCCCGGGTGATTATGATACTAATGAGTTTCAATATAGTACTACCAAGATATCCGGTGTCAGCAGAGCTAAAAACCCTACAAGCACAAGCATTTCTGGCGCTTTTGAATTTGGAGATCATACTACACAGACTCCCTTGATGTTAAAAGCGCCTTCAGGCCTTTATGTCAATATCCATGAAGCAGCCCTCATCAATTATCCGGCTATGGAATTGGATGTAGATGTTCAAAAGTATAAATTGAAAGCACATCTTGTGCCGGATGCTGTAGGTAATAAAGCCTACATGCAGACTCCATGTGTCACACCCTGGAGAACAATAGTAGCAAGTAAAAAAGCGACAGAAATTCTTGCATCAAAAATAATTCTTAATCTTAATGATGCGGCACCAATCGCGGATTATTCTTGGATAAAACCAATGAAATATGTAGGTATTTGGTGGGAGATGCACGTCAATAGGTCGACATGGAATTATTCAGATGAATCAAATACAAAAATTGGTGTTACTGATTATTCGACCTTAAAACCAAATGGAAAGCACGGTGCTAATAATGAAAATGTAAAAAAGTACATAGATTTTGCTGCAGACAATGGATTTGGAGGTGTCCTGGTAGAAGGATGGAATGTAGGTTGGGAAGACTGGTTTGGCAAATGGAAGGAAGATGTTTTTGACTTTGTAACACCTTATCCGGATTTTGACATTCAAATGTTGAGTGACTATGCCAAGTCAAAGAATGTAAGTTTAATCATGCATCATGAGACCTCAGCATCTGCGACCAATTATGAGCGTCATCAGGATGCAGCACTGGATCTTATGAAAAAATATGGTTACCCTGCGGCCAAATCTGGATATGTCGGCAGAATAATACCAAGAGGAGAACATCATGATGGTCAATGGATGGTCAATCATTATAACAGAACGGCAGCTAATTTTCTTAAAAATAAGTTGATGTTGGATGCTCATGAGCCAGTCCGTCCGACCGGCCTGCAAAGAACCTTCCCCAATTGGATGGCGTCTGAAGCTGGACGAGGCATGGAATTCAACGCATGGAGCTCAGGCAATCCTCCTGACCATGAGACCATTCTACCTTTCACAAGATTGATGGGTGGCCCAATGGATTATACACCTGGAATTTTTCAGACGGATTTATCTTACTACGATAAAAATAAAAAAGAAACTATCCATACTACGTTGGCGAAGCAGTTAGCGCTTTATGTCACTATGTATAGTCCACTTCAAATGGCAGCTGACCTTCCGGAAAACTATTTAAGATTCCCTGATGCATTTCAGTTTATTAAGGATGTAGCAGTCAACTGGTCGCGTTCTGTGTATCTGGATGCTGAGCCTGGAGACTACATTTATGTGGCTAGAAAGGAAAAAAGCGGTAACAATTGGTTTGTCGGCTGCATAACTGATGAAGTGTCGAGAAAAGCAAATATTTCTTTAAATTTCTTAGATCCAGGTAAGACTTATAAAGCAACTATTTATGCAGATACAAAAGATGCTGATTATGAGAAAAATCCAATGAGTTATAAAATAACCAATGTTTTGGTCAACAATAAGTCGAAATTGCCTATTTATCTTGCACCTGGCGGAGGTTCCGCAATCACTATTCAGTATGCTTCTAAAGCTGATATTAAAGCATTGAAAAGCATTGATAATAAGTCATTTATTGAGAAATGGGAGAAGAAGTAAACGCTTCAGAAAAAGATACAATCAGGGCGGGAATTAATAAATATTTATCACTCGTCACTTTTAGTCATACTATTTTTGCTATGCCCTTTGCGATGATTGGCTTTACAATGGGCGTTGTAAAAATGGAGAATTTTGATCCAATGATATTGGTCAAAGTTATATTATGTATGATTTTCGCCCGAAGTGCAGCAATGGCTTTCAATCGCTACCTTGACAGAGATATAGATGCCATAAACCCAAGGACAAAACAACGGGAAATACCTTCAGGTAAGATTACTGAGCGATCTGCATTACTATTTGTAGTGCTCAATTGTTTGGCCTTTGCCTTAACTACCTTCTTTATTAATGAACTATGTTTTTTCCTTTCTCCAATTGCTTTGGCAGTAATATTAGGATATAGCTATACCAAAAGGTTTACTGCACTTTGCCACTATGTATTGGGAGTTGGGCTAGGATTAGCGCCTGTTGGGGCTTATCTTGCTGTCACAGCTTCATTTGATTGGATACCTGTCATTATAGGATTGACAGTATTGACCTGGGTTGCCGGATTTGATATTATTTACAGTCTTCAGGATGATGCGTTTGATCAAGAGCATAAGTTGCACTCGATTCCTGCCCTTGTAGGTAGAAAAAATGCCCTGAGGATTTCAACCACTAGTCATATCATGAGTGGAATTGGAATGATTATCACGCTTATACTAATGAGAAGAGATTATCCTCAAGTTAACTTATTGGGATATATAGGAGCAGCGATTTTTCTGGCGATGTTAATCTATCAACATACTTTAGTTTCTGAAAATAATCTTAATCGAGTCAATTTGGCCTTTATGACCACCAATGGAATTGCAAGTGTGGTATTTGGTTCTATGGTCATACTCGATTTTTTTATTTAACTTGAATATTGGAATACAACCGTTTATAATTTGTGAGTATAAAATTTATTCTTTGAATTATCAAACTCAAACTCCAATCTTCACTTTTAAAACCATTTTAATTACCTTTGTCCTAAATCTATTAATATAATGTCAAGGAAACAAATATATATTCAGTCAGCCGTTGTGATTTTTATGATCGTGCTAGCAGCGGCGAGCAGGTTAATACCTCATACTTACAATTTGACTCCTGTTGGCGCTATCGCTCTATTTGGAGGTGCTTATCTCGGTCGAAACTGGAAAGCATTTTTAATTCCAATTATGGCAATATACTTGAGTGATTTTATATTGAATAACCTAATTTATGCACAACCTGGTGATGCCTTTGCTTACGCTTATGACGGTTGGTATTGGGTTTATGGATCTTATGCACTTATAGTTCTTCTAGGGGCGTTTTTATTAAAAAAAGTTAGTGTATTAAAAGTTGTAGCCGGTTCACTTGGAGCATCAGCTATCTTTTTTCTTGTAAGTAATTTTGGTTGCTGGCCCGGTACCGTTCCTCCGGTTTATACTCCTGATATGAATGGTTTGATGCAATGTTACATAGCTGGACTGCCCTTTTTAAAAGGTACTTTAGTTGGTGACATGGTGTTCAGTGTAGCTTTATTTGGTACTTATGCGCTGATACATTCCAAAGTTTTGCACCTAAATTCAACTAAAGAGGCAGCTTCATTAAGCTAAATCTTTCATCTATTTATTAGGATAAAATTAAATACTTTCATAACTCACCTTTAAGTTTACATAGTAAGTTAGCCCATTGTATTGTATTATATAACTAAAGTTTCGGAGTTGGTTATTGCATTGGTTATCAATAATATAAATATAAAATAATCTGTAAGTATAAATACATAAAAAGCTGTATATCAAATGGTTGTTATTGTTATTAGATTTCATATATTTATTTAAATGGTTTCATTTGCTGGTCTCAACCATCGAAGTTTTATGATGTATCATGATATACGTTGACAACTAAAAGTGTGGAAAACTTTCTAAATTTAAAGTTATGACAAAAAAAGTTAGAAGG
>Ga0209480_10000594_pt1 | contig 29162 bp, 26 predicted proteins | sample JI61114C2DNA_FD_187501 | JGI IMG/M metagenome (GOLD analysis project Ga0209480, IMG submission 187501) | Wastewater effluent complex algal communities from Wisconsin, to seasonally profile nutrient transformation and Carbon sequestration -... | ecosystem: Engineered > WWTP > Effluent > Algae... | reverse complement strand
GACCAGGCCGGTTTATATCACCAATGCCGGGGACGATCGCCTATTTCTAGTGCAGCGCCAAGGGGTGGTCAAGATCATAACTGACAGCATGCAAGTGGCAACGACCCCTTTCCTGGACATCACCTTTGAGGTGAACAGCAGCGGAAGCGTAGGGGATGAACAGGGCCTGCTCAGCATTGTCTTTGATCCGGAATATGCTTCCAACGGGTTCTTCTACGCATACTATATCAACGGTAGCGGAAGCGGCACCAGCCGCATTTCGCGTTTCCAAGTGAGTGACGACCCGAATGTGGCCGATGTTTCCAGCGAAGTGGTGTTGTATACCCGCGCTCAGCCCTATACCAACCACAACGGAGGCTGCCTGCAGTTCGGACCGGACGGCTACTTGTACTGTGGATTCGGCGATGGTGGGTCGTTCAACGACCCGCAAAGCAACGGACAGAATTTGTCCACGGCATTGGGATCCATGATCCGACTGGATGTTTCCGCCCACGATTCCACTTACACCATTCCGCCGACAAATCCCTTCGTGAATACCACCGACACGCTCCCGGAGATCTGGGCAAGCGGACTGCGGAACCCTTGGCGTTATTCCTTCGATCGGCTCTCGGGCGACTTATGGATCGGGGATGTGGGCCAAGGCGCTTGGGAGGAGTTGGATTTCTGGCCTGCGGGCGACAACAGCGGTCCGAACTTCGGGTGGCGCTGCCGTGAAGGTCTGGTGGCCACGCCGGGTATCTCACAGACCGGCTGCGGCGAAGCGGCTGACTACGATTCTCCCATTGCGGTGTTCAACCACACCAACCAGAACTGGTGCTCCATCATCGGCGGCTACGTGTACCGCGGAGCTAGCTTCCCGCACCTATACGGCAGGTATATCTTCACCGACTATTGCGCCGGCGACTTCCTCTCCAGCACTCCCGAAGGCCAACTGGACACCTTATTGATGACCACCACCGCCGGCTATTCCGCTTTTGGCGAGGACATGGCAGGGGAGATGTACGTGGTTGACGTTAGTGGAGGCACTGTGAAAAAGATCGTGGACGCCTGCCCCATGGACGACCCGCAGGTCAACTTCGATGGCACCACGCTATATAGCAGCGACGCTACCACTTGGCAGTGGTACTTGGACGGAACTGCCGTTACCGGTGCCACCGGGCAAACCTTAGATCCACAAGTAGATGGTACCTATACCGTGCAGGCCGGATTCGGCGCGCCTTGCGAATTGTTCTCCGAGCCGTTGGTCGTGATCATTTCGGAAATTCACACTACGGGTACCAATGTACCCGTAATTTTCCCGCAACCGGCAACGGACCGCCTGCACCTGCGCGCCGCCACGCCGATCAGCAACGCTTCTAGCATTGAATTGCTGGATGCCGCAGGCCGTATGGTACGTTCGTTGGAATGGCCTGCTGGCGCTTTGGAATTCACCTTCAGCGTTGCAGGGCTTGCGCCGGGTACCTACATACTCCGCGGCACCTCCGCCGGTGGAACATGGCGACAGGCCGTGGAAGTGGCGCGGTAAACGCCGTTAGGTTCGTTAGGTCGATCCAATCGAAAGAAATGAGGGCCGGGCTTGTTATGGCCCGGCCTTAGCATTTCCCGGATTTTTAGTAGGAAATTTAACCTGCTGTCTCAATGATCTTTCGAGGCAACTTCAGAACGGGTCATCCAGAATTCTCACATAGGGACCCTGCGTTGGGATCGTTGGTAACTTTGCATCCCGCTGAGAGCGTATCCCTTCAAAGACCCATGAGCCGCATTTTTTCGTTAGCCGCAATAGCGTTTCCACTTTTCCTTGTTGCCCAAGAAAATCCTACTCGCATAGCGTTGCAGACATGGGCCAGCGGGTTTGATCGCCCTGTCTATGCCACTCACGCGGGAGACAACAGGCTGTTTGTGGTGGAGCAACTCGGGATGATCAAAATAGTAACTGACAGTAATACGGTGCTTGCCACTCCATTTCTGGACATTACGGATCAGGTCCACAGCGGTGGCAATGAGCAAGGGTTGCTAGGCTTGGCCTTTGATCCCGATTATGCTACAAACGGTTACTTCTACGTTTATTTCATCAGGGGCTTCAGCGTAGGTGCCAGCCGGATCGCACGTTTCCAAGTGAGCGCGAACCCGGATGTAGCGGATCCGGCCTCGCAAGTTAATTTGTACGACCTGCCCCAACTTAACAGCAACCACAACGGAGGGAGCCTTCTATTTGGACCCGACGGCTACCTCTATTTTGGTTGGGGTGACGGAGGCGGGGCGAACGATCCGCCCAACAGCGGCCAAGACCTCTCCACAGTGTTCGGCTCAATGATGCGCATTGACGTTTCGCAACACAACGATACCTTCCTGATACCGCCAACAAATCCGTTCGTGGACGCTACGGATACACTGCCTCAGATCTGGGCAAGCGGCCTGCGCAACCCGTGGCGGTTCAGCTTCGACCGCCAAACCGGCGACTTGTGGATCGCGGATGTGGGACAAAACCTATGGGAAGAATTGGACTTTTGGCCCGCAGGGGACAACAGTGGCCCCAACTTCGGCTGGCGCTGCCGCGAAGGACTGTCCACCAATGAAGATGTTGACCAAACGGTTTGCGGAGCAGCTGAAGACTACGTTTCGCCCATTGCCGTGTTCAATCATGCGGACCAAGGCTGGTGCTCCATTATTGGGGGAAATGTTTATCGTGGCGAGACCTACCCGCACCTTTTCGGAAAGTACATTTTTACCGATTATTGCAACGGCGATTTCCTCACCAGCACACCAACCGGGCAATTGGACACCTTGCTGCAAAGTCCGCTTCCGGGCAATTCAGCATTTGCTGAAGATGCCACCGGCGAGCTTTATGTGGTGAACGTGGAATTCGGAACCATTAAAAAGATCGTGGATGCTTGCCCCATGAACGCTCCTGAGATCACCTTTGATGGTCAGCAGCTGAGCAGCAATGACGCCGAGACTTGGCAATGGTATTTGGACGGCGAGGCCATTTCGGAAGCCAATGGCCAAACACTGGAACCGCTTGTGAACGGCGTTTATACCGTACTGGCCGGTTACGGTGTTCCTTGCGAATTGTTCTCCACACCCTTGGCTGTGATCGTTACGGGTTTGCACAGCACTGGAGCGGATGTTCCAGTGATCTACCCACAACCGGCAAGCGATCGCTTGCACATGCGCGTCGCCGTGGCCCAAGCAAACGCTTCGCGGATCGATCTGGTCGACGTTATGGGCCGTATTGTGCATACTTCACAATGGCCAGCTGGTGTGTCGGAATACTCTATAAACGTAGCGGACCTATCACCAGGAAGCTACATCGTACGCGGAACCGGCAACGGCGGAAATTGGCGGCAGGTCGTGGATGTAGCGCGTTGACATCAACCACAACGAAATGGAACGAATGCCCGAAAAGGCCACTACCGCCGAATGCCTGTGCATCGGCGATGAGCTGTTGATCGGCCAAACGGTGAACACCAATGCGGCCTGGATGGGAGAACAGCTCAGCCTCATCGGCATTCGTCCTGTGCTTACCCGCGTGGTGGGAGACAATCCGGAGCGTATCCGTGAAGCCTTGAGTACCGCCACCGCTGACGTGGTCCTGATCACCGGGGGGCTGGGGCCGACAAAGGATGACATCACTAAGCACGTGCTCAGTGATTTCTTCGGCATGAAGCTCGTCCACCATCCCGCCGTGGAAGCGCATATCACCGCACTGTTCACCCGCATGGGCCGCGATCCCCGCGAAGTGAAACAGGCGGACCTCGCCCAAGCCATGCTGCCTGCTGATTGCACGGTGCTGCCGAATGAGCTCGGCACGGCTAGTGGAATGTGGTTCGACCGCGCGGGGCGTGTCTTCGTTTCCATGCCAGGAGTGCCTTACGAAATGGAAGGCCTGATGTCTGCTTCGGTGTTGCCCAAACTCAAAGAGCGATTCCGCCCGGCAAACATTCTCCACCGCACCATAAAGACCACCGGGATGGGGGAGACCCAGCTCGCACAACGCATTGCCGATTGGGAAACGGGACTGGCATTGGACGATGTGGCGTTGGCCTACTTGCCCTCTCCAGGCCTGGTGAAATTGCGCCTTTCCACCTACGCCGGCTTAGATCCGGAAGAAGCACGCGAGCGAATTGATAGACAAGCGGCTGCCTTGTACAAATTGGTGCCTGAGCTGATCTACGGGGAAGGGCGGCTGCGGCTGGAAGAAGCCATTGGCCTGTTGCTGAAAGAACGCGGGTATACGCTGGCCTTGGCCGAAAGCTGCACCGGAGGCTACCTCAGCCACTTGGTGACTTCGGTACCCGGGAGCTCCGCCTATTACATCGGCGGGGTAATAAGTTACGCCAACGCCGTGAAAATGGTGGAACTCGGCATTCCCAGCGACATGCTGGAATTGAACGGAGCAGTGAGCAAACCCGTGGTCGAACGTATGGCGGAAGGGGTGAGGCAGGCGCTGCGCAGCGATTGGGCGGTGGCCACAACCGGTGTAGCAGGCCCGGAAGGCGGAACCTCCGAAAAACCCGTGGGCACCGTATGGTTGGCGGTAGCCGGGCCCGACGGCGTTACCTCCAGCGTGGGCGTTTTCATGGGCACCCGGCCGCTGGTGATCCGCCGTTCAGCCATAGCCGCGCTCAACATGTTGCGTAAGCGGTTATTGAAGGCTCAAAAGGCAGTTCCGCAGCTTTAAGTTGCAGGTCCAGCTTTTTCATTACTTTCGCAGCCCGAAAAACAGCGCCATGTCACGCATTTGCCAGATCACCGGAAAACACGTCATAACCGGTAACGCCGTAAGCCACTCCAACCGCAAGACCCGTCGCACCTTTGCGCCGAACCTGCAGGACCGCAAGTATTTCATCCCGGAGGAGAACCGCACCGTGAGCCTCCGTGTGAGCGCCGCAGGCATGCGCACCATTACTAAGATCGGCATTGTGGAAGCACTGAAACGTGCGAAGGCCAAAGGCTTTTTGAACGCCTGAACGGAATCATTCCGTAAAAAAGCGCCGAGGCAAAGCCTCGGCGCTTTTTTAGTTTTGCACGGATAGCTTTGGGCCATGCGCAACAAGGCTGTACTTCCCTTTTTGGCCATGGCCGTGGTGTTAGCCTTACCAGCGCTGTGGGCTGTGGCAGTATCCACACATCTTGCGCTTCATCAACAAATACACCAATGGCACCCCGCTTGGGCGGATCAGGCCATGCCTTGGATCACTGAAGGAGCCAATGGATGGGTACCTGCAGTGTTGGCGATCGCACTACTTTGGCATTCCTGGCGGGCGTTCCTGATGATGGGACTTAGTACCCTTCTTGGCTCCTTGGCCGTACAGTCCCTGAAGCACTTCATTTTTTCGCATGTGGACAGACCCGTGGCCTTTCTGGCCGAAATGCCCGGTCTGCATTTGGTCCCCGGCGTTGAACTGCATAGCAGTTTCAGCTTCCCCAGCGGCCATTCCACGACGGCTTTCGGAATGTGCTTCGCATTGGCCGTAGTTTTGGGCAAGCGCGGCCCCGCAGTAGGTTTAGCGATCATCGCAGCTATTCTGGCTTTCTCCCGGGTGTACCTTTCTCAGCATTTCACCGAAGATGCCGTGGCCGGAGCGGCTTTGGGCACTTTTATCGGGTGGTTGGTTTACCGTCGCTTGTACCACGGCCCGCTTTCCCTGCATACCGGTTTGGACCGTTCACCCGTCCGGCGCTATTCTTCGGAATAAGTGATCCGGTAGATCAGGTCTGCGGAGTCATCGCTTAGCAGCATGGACCCATCCGGCAATTCCTGCAAGGCCACTGGCCTTCCCCATGCGGTGTTGCCCTTTAGCCAGCCTTGTGCAAAGATCTCCGTAATGGCGGTACCATCCGGCTGTGGCCAGGCCACGGCCACCCGGTAGCCCAATGGCGTAGTGCGGTTCCAACTGCCATGCTCAGCGATGAAGATGGCGTTCCGGTATTTCTCCGGGAACATGTTGCCCCGGTAAAACTTCATGCCCAGCGCCGCCACGTGAGGACCCAACAACACAGCGGGTGTCGTGTAATCCGCGCAGGATTTGCCTTTGCCGTATTCAGGGTCCAAAATGTCGCCTTGGTGGCAAAAAGGATAGCCGAAATGCGCACCTTCCTTGGCTAAATGGTTCAATTCATCATTCGGTATGTCATCCCCGAGCATGTCGCGCCCGTTATCGGTGAACCAAAGGCTACCGTCTTTCGGGTCCCAATCGAAGCCCACGCTGTTGCGCACTCCGCTGGCGATAATTTCCAGACCTGTGCCGTCCGGATTCATGCGCGTGATGGAAGCGAAGATGCTGTCTTCGCTCAGGCAATTGTTGCAAGCGGCACCTACAGGCACATAAAGTTTACCGTCCGGACCGAAGGCGATGTACTTCCACCCGTGATGGTCTTTGTCCGGGAAACAGGTGCAAACCGTGACCGGTGACGGAGGGTCCGCAAGATGGTCAGCTATGCCGGGCAACTTTACGATGCGGTCTACCGAGCTCACGAACAGGTCGCCGCCATGCATAGCAACGCCAACGGGCATATTCAGCTTGGTGGCAATGGTGAACAGGGTGTCCGCATGTCCGTCATGGTCGAGATCGCGTAGTGCATAAACTTTTCCAGCTTCGCGAGATCCCACGTATAGCGTCCCATCTTCGCCTAAGCTCATGCCCCGCGCATTGGGCACGTTTTCGGCGTAAACGGAAATCTGGAAGCCCGGCGGTAGGGTAATGTCCTCCATACGCGGGTCGCCTGCAAAGAGCGTTGGCTGGCACACTCCGCCCAAGCTGAGCACGGCGGCCCATGGAACGAATGTGAGCAAACGCTGGCTAAAATTCATGCGACTTTCGGTGTTGGAACTACAAGCACGGGGCGCGCATCGGAGTGGATCACTTCATCACTGACGCTTCCGATGAAGGCCTTCGCCAAGCCGTGCCGCCCGTGGTTTCCCATCACCAGCAAGTCCACGTTCAGACGGTCTGCCTCATTCATGATCACCTCAACAGTGGGACCCATGATGAGCAGGGCTTGTGCGCTTGATCCTTGCTCGGTCAAGTCCGCCGCGAATCGCTGTAAACGGGAATGTTCCTCCCGCAATTCATCGGCACGTACATCCCGGATGTATTGCGGCCCGACTTCATAGCCCACGAGGTCGGGTTGGGGTGCCGCCACATGCAGCAACCATAGCTTGGCTCCTGTGCATTTGGCCATACTGCTGGCCATGGCCAGCACTTTCTCCGATCCGGCCTTCAGGTCCAAAGGCACGAGTATATTTTTCATGTGACGGTGTCTGAACCCTAAAGATAACCCATTAGAGGCGATGTGCCCGGAAGAGTGCGGTGCCCAGCAGGAGTCCGCAAAAAAAAAATGGCGGCAGGAGCCGCCATTTAGTTCGCGATTAGGAGGGTCAAGCCAACACTGGCTGCTCCTGTTCCGTGGTTAACACCAAACGGTCCAAGTGCTGTTTGCGCAGTTTGCCGCTGCTCTGGAAGAACCAATCCTTCAATCCGTAGTGATAGCCGCGACGCAGGCCGCTGTGGTGCGTGCCCAGCAACTTTTTCCGGCCGCTAAGCTTTTGCAACGTGCGCGTCAGGAATGCCTCGACCTCTGCTTCGCTCAGCATAGGATGGTTCTTCTTAGCCCACGAAGTGGCCTGATCCATCAACTCCTCCTTCGGCAGTAAGCGCCCGGAGGTTTCAATGGCGTTGATGACCATGCTGTCCCATTCGTTCAATTCGCGGGCTTTACGCTCGCGCTTCTTAGGTCGGCCAACAGGACGTTTGTTCTTCGGCGCATCAGGGTTCTTGCGTGGACGGCCCGGTCCGCGCTTCGGCGTTCCATCGGCGTTCACTTTCGGAACTGCGGTTCCCTTTGGAGCGTTAACCTTGTTTTCCTTCAAGTCGCTGATCAAGCCGCGTACGTTATCCAATTGAAACGTTAGTCGCCGACGCTCTGAACGGTAGTGGCTCAACAGCTGGTCTATTTCCTTTTCATTAAGGCGTTTTTTCGCCATGGGATCGGTGTGTTTTTGTGGTTTGATGTATGTGGAGCGGTACAAAATTACAAACTCCAACACACGAAAGGCAAATAAGTTCTTTCCTCTTTGCCAATAATTCTTCCTTGGGACGGAGCGGGTTTATTCCACTACCACCGTGGCTCCGCCCTCGACAATTCGCATAATTCCGATGTCCGTCGCTGATGTCCCCTCGTTCATCAGTAATTCCAGTATTTTCGTCGAAGATCCGGCGTCGCAGGAAACCAGCAATCCCCCGCTGGTTTGCGGGTCGCTCAGCAACATCATACGTTCCAAAGAGGATGCGCCATCAATTTTCGCTACGTAGCTTTTCCAGTTCCGCAACGCACCGTCGGCATAGCAGCCAAGGCCTAAATAGTGCAGGCTTTCAGGGATCAACGGAACCTCGTTGTAATGCAGAACTGCCTGCGTTCCGCTGCCTTCACACATTTCCAACAAATGGCCCAGCAGCCCGAATCCCGTTACATCGGTGAGCGCATGGACGCCGTCTTGGTTTCCAAGTAAAGCCCCCACATTGTTCAGCTTTACCATTTGGTCGCGGGCGATGTTCAAGTGGACCGGTAGCAGTTGTCCGCGTTTCATGGCCGTTGCCAATATCCCTACACCCAAAGGTTTGGTGAGGATTAAATGGTCTCCCGGCTTCGCGGTGCTGTTCCGTTTGATGTTCGCCAATTTCACTTCGCCGGTTACGGCCAGGCCGAAGAACGGTTCCGGCGCATCGATGCTGTGCCCACCCGCCAATGGAATGCCGGCGTCCTTGCACGCTTGACGACCGCCGGCCACCACCTGAGCGGCCAGTTCGGCGCCTAATTTTTCCAATGGCCAGCCCAGCACGGCTACAGCCATTAACGGGCTGCCGCCCATGGCGTAAACGTCGCTTAACGCATTCACAGCCGCAATCCGGCCGAAGTCGAAAGCATCATCAACAATGGGGGAGAAGAAGTCCGTTGTGCTGATGATCGCACGCCCATCGCCGAGGTCGAAAACAGCTGCATCGTCCCGTGTGTGATACCCCACCAACAGGCGGTGATCGGGCACGTCCATGGAAGATCCGCTGAGGATCTTGTCAAGCTCTGCAGGGGCGATTTTGCACCCGCAACCCGCTCCGTGGCTGTATTGTGTAAGTCTTTGATCCACTGGTTTTAATTCACTCATATTGAAGTAGTTGTTCCGCTGTGATTGACAATGATCTTTCGTCTGTTGTAATGGGAATGATGCGGGCGGGATCCCTTTTGGACAAGCCATGCGCATAGGTCTTGTCGTAGTAGACTAAAGCGATCCGTGCCACGGCTTGGAGATTGCCCGCCTGCAATTGCTCCAACGCCGTTTTCGCATGCTGGGGCCCCAGTTTTTTAGCGATCCGTCCTATTGCTGCGGCCAATTCATCGCGCGATCCGTTCCCATAATCGATCGCCAACCGCTCTGCGCGCCGTTCGGCGGGCATATCAACGTAAAATACCGTTGTTGCACGCATCTGGTTAAAGAAACCGTCGGGGATTTTCACCCGGCCGATCGTGGTGCTTTCATCCTCCACCCAAGTAACACGGTGCGGGTCCAACCGCGCGAGATCCGCCCACAGCATATTCTCGAAGTGCTCAGTACTTGGTTGTTCGGCTTGGCCGATGGCCCCGAAGGAGGATCCTTTGTGGTTGGCCAAACCTTCGAGGTCCACCACCTGGGCACCGCGATCACGGAGCATTCCCAGCAATTCCGTCTTGCCGCTCCCGGTGGCTCCACCGATCACGTTCAATTTCCAAGCGGTATGTAAGGAAGCCAACACATGTGTGCGGAAGGCTTTATAGCCCTTCCGAAGTACAAGAACCTCACTGAATCCGGCCTTTTCCAGCAGCCAGGCAACGCTCGCGCTGCGCTCGCCGCCTCGCCAACAATGCACCGCGATGCGTTTTTCCGGCGCGATCGCCGTGGCGTTCTCAACAATTCCTGCAAGTTTCGGCCCTGTAATGCGCAAGCCTTCAAGCAGCGCGGCATCCCGTCCAGTTTGTTTGTAAAGTGTGCCCACCACGGCGCGCTCCTCGTTGGTGAACAAGGGCAAATTGTGCGCTCCGGGAATATGTCCCTGCTTGAATTCGCCTGGTGAACGCACGTCGATAACGGGGAGGCCGGCGGTCAAGAATGCTTCCACCGGTTCTATATGAAGCATGGCCCAAAACTAATCCGGCCTGTTGCGCACCTTGAACATCTTTCCGCGCTGAACGGTATTTTCGCCGCCTTGATGGGAGTGAAATCGACCGGGCGCCGGGGTATTCCCGTTGCGCTTTCCATGGAAGCCGCGTTGCGCAGCGCCGAGGTAAAAGGGCAAACAGGCACGGATAAACGCCGCCTACTTTGGATCACAACGTTGGCCGTGGCGGCTGCAGTGGTGATCGGCTTCATCGCCAAAGCCATGGTGCTGTTGATCGATCTGATCACTAACATAGCTTTTCGTGGCAGTTTTACGTTCGCCTATGTCCCGCCCGGCGATAACCATTTGGGCTGGTGGGTGGCGCTGGTGCCCGCAGTGGGAGGCGCGATAGTGGGCGTTATGGCGCTTTACGGCTCCAAGGCCATTCGCGGCCATGGCATACCGGAGGCCATGGAAATGATCCTCACCAACCAGAGCAAAATCCGGCCTGTGATCACCTACCTGAAGCCGCTTTCCGCTGCGATCAGCATTGGCACGGGAGGCCCTTTTGGAGCGGAGGGCCCCATTATTTCCACCGGAGGTGCGCTTGGCTCCATGGTGGGCCAACTGCTGCGTATTTCGCCCAATGAGCGGAAGGTGCTTTTGGCAGCAGGCGCCACCGCAGGCATGTCCGCTATTTTCGGAAGCCCCATTGCCGCGATTTTTTTGGCCATTGAACTGTTGCTTTTTGAATTTGCCCCACGTTCGTTGCTTCCGGTGGTAATGGGTTGCATCACCGGTGCGGCCATGCACCATTTGCTGTTCGGCGGAGACCCCATGTTCGCTATGCCGGCCATTGCCATGCCGGGCAACGACGCGCTCTTTTTATACAGCGTGATCGGCCTGCTGATCGGCCTGCTTTCGTTGCTCATCACCAAAGCGGTGTATTGGATCGAGGATGGCTTCGAAAAACTTCCGATACACTGGATGTGGTGGCCGGCCATTGGTGGGCTGGCCGTGGGCATTATCGGGTATTTCTTTCCGCGCACCTTGGGCGTAGGCTATGAGAACATCACCGAGCTGTTAAGCGGCAACGCACCGATGACCCTGATCCTGGGGCTGGCATTGATGAAGCTGCTTTCCTGGGGCATCGCCTTGGGCAGCGGCACTTCCGGCGGCACGCTGGCACCGATGATGACGGTAGGCGGTGCGATCGGTTGCTTGGCGGGCATGGCTGCGCAATTCCTTTTTCCATCCGTGAGGATCGTGCTCCCGTTGGCCGTGCTTGTGGGCATGTCCGCCATGTTCGCAGGGGCTTCGCGCGCACTGCTCACCAGCGTGGCCTTCGCGCTGGAAACCACCGGGCGGATCGAAGCGTTACTACCGTTGTTGGGGGCATGTGCGGCATCTTACTTGGTGTCCTACTTCCTAATGTCGAACACGATCATGACGGAAAAGATCGCTCGCCGCGGCATCCGCACGCCGGATTCCTACGAACCGGACATTCTGGAGCAACTTTCCGTGGAACAGGTGATGGACCGCCGCGTGCCAACAGTGCCCGGTCAAGTTAAGGCGAAGGACCTGCTGGCCAAGCTGGATCCTAAAGTGGAATATCTTTTTATTACGGATCCGGAGGATTCTTTCGTCGGCATTGTGCGCGTATTGGACCTGCGCACTGCAGCGGATCCTCAAGCGGAGGTCATCGCCTTTGCCAAAACGCCGCACGTGGTCCGCAGCACGGACGACCTGCGCACTGCCGCTGGTGAATTGGCCCGTAGTTCCGATCAGGGACCGGTTGCCGTAGTGGAGGATGGCACCGTAGTTGGCCTGCTCACTTCTGCCGCACTGCTTCAGGCATACGGCCACCGCATGGATGAACATGCCGAAAACGACGCGAGCATTCTTCTGCATCGCCGCAGGCTGAAGGTGATGGCCCAGAGCAAGCAATTGTACCGTATGCTTTTGAGAAAGTAAGGTGTGATTCACCGCCAAGCATGCCTGGCAATCGGGGACGCTAAGAGCGCAAAGAAAATTAACCGCAACGGGGCAATGACGCAACGGTTGCGCAACGGAAAATGCGGAACGCCGATGTGGTTTGAATGGCCAAAGTCGTTGCGTTCGTTGAGCGCTAGCCTTCCGAAGGCACGGCGTTGCGGTAAAAGAACGCGGTCGCGAACCTTCGTGTTCTTCGCGTCCTTCGTGGTAGCAAACTTCAACTAGCGGCTCTCCAACAACAGCTTGATCCGCGCCAGGTCGTCGTCGTTCTTGAAGGGGATCTCGATCTTTCCTTTGCCTGCCTCGCTTTGTTTCACCGTAACACGGCTGGCGAAGATGTTGCTGAGGTGCTTGCCCAATTCCTTCTGGCGGACGGTGCCCATTTTGCCTTTGATAACGCTGGCTTTTCCTGTGGACTTGTCATCGCGGGCGAATTGCTCCACTTGGCGCACAGTTAGCTGGCTTTCTAGAATGCGGCGGTACAGCTCGCTTTGCTTGGCGGGGTCCGAAATGCCAATGAGCGCGCGGGCATGACCCATGCCGATCTGCCGTTGGCGAAGGCCCAGTTGGATCTCCGGTGGCAGCTTCAGCAGGCGCAAGTAGTTGGCCACTGTGGCGCGGTCTTTACCTACTTTTTCGCTGAGCGCTTCTTGTGTCAAGTCCACTTCGTCCAGCAGGCGCTGAAAGCTGATGGCGATCTCGATGGCATCGAGCTCTTCGCGCTGGATGTTCTCCACCAACGCCATTTCCAACATGCTCTCATCGTTGGCAATGCGGATATAAGCGGGAATCTGATCCAAACCTGCGGCCTGGGATGCTCGGAATCGCCGCTCGCCACTGATGAGCTGATAGCGGTCGTAGCCGAGCTTGCGCACGGTGATGGGCTGTATGATGCCCAATTCCTTGATGCTTTGCGCCAGCTCCAGAATAGCTTCCGGCGCGAACGTGGTGCGGGGCTGGAACGGATTGGGCTCGATCTGCGATACAGGGATCGTGGCCACGCCACCGGCCACGCGCGCATGCCCGGTTTCCTGCGGTTGGCGCGAAGTGATGTCTGTGCCGGGATCTTCCAACAAGGCGCTCAAGCCGCGCCCCAAGCCTCGTTTCTTGGTCATTGCACTTGCTGGGCTTTGGCCAAGGCTTCAACGCGCACTTCGGCCATGATGCGGGTCATGTCGTTTTTCAGCAGGATCTCGCGGGCCAAGTTGAGGTAGTTCACTGCGCCCTTGCTGCTGGCGTCGTGCATGATAATGGTCTGCCCGTGGCTGGGCGCTTCGCCCAATGCCACGTTGCGATGGATCACCGTGTCGAACACGAGCTGCTGGAAGTGCGTCTTCACTTCCTCCACCACTTGGTTGGCCAAGCGCAGGCGGCTGTCGTACATGGTGAGCAGCATGCCTTCAATGATCAGTTCCGGATTCAAGCGCTGCTGGATGATCTTGATGGTGTTGAGCAATTTGCCCAAGCCTTCCAACGCGAAGTACTCGCACTGAACGGGTACGATCACGCTGTCCGCCGCAACGAGGGCATTCACTGTAACCAAGCCAAGGGAAGGGGAGCAGTCAATGATGATGTAGTCGTAGTGCTCGCGCAAAGGGTCGAGCATTTTCTTCATCTGGTGCTCGCGCTCGGGCATGTCGATCATCTCGATCTCAGCACCCACCAAGTCGATGGAGCCCGGAAGGATGTCGAGGTTCGGGTTGTCCGTGTGCTGCACCACGCTGAGCGCGGGCGTGCCGTTGATGATGCTTTCGTAGATGCTGGCCCCTGCGTTCTTCGGGTCCAAGCCGGTGCCGCTGGTGGCATTGGCTTGTGGGTCCGCGTCCACAATGAGGGTGCGCCGCTCCAAAATGCCGAGACAGGCTGCGAGGTTGATGGCGGTGGTGGTTTTGCCCACGCCACCTTTTTGGTTGACTATCGAAATGATCTTGGCCATGTGCCGTGCTGTTTTCCTTTGTTAGAGTTCGATGCTTTCCCCGATTGCGGGCAGCAACAATTTGATGTCCGCTGCGCTGAATGCGGCTTTTGCTTTTTCCACGTCGATGGTGACCGCCGGGAAGGTGTTGTAGTGCATGCCCACAACCGTGGATACGCCCATGTATTGCGCGGCTTCCACCGCGTCATTGTAGCCCATGGTGTAGTTATCGCCGATGGGCAGGCATGCGTATTTCAGTTTGAAGCGCTTGAGCAGTTGCATGTCGAGCATCAAGCCCGTATCGCCTGCATGGTGGAAGTTGCCTTCCGGCGTGAAGATGACAAAGCCGCCGGGGTCACCGCCGGAAGCTCCGTCCGGCATGGTGCTGCTGTGCTGGGCCATGGTGAAGCGCACGCGGCAGTTCCCCATGTCCGTTTCACCCCCGATGTTCATGGGCATGGTGTGCTTGATGCCTTTCGCTGTGTACCAGTCGCAGATCTCCGCATTGCTCACCAACATGGCGCCAGTGCGTTTCAAAATAGTCCCTGCATCGAGGATATGGTCGCCGTGGCCGTGCGTGAGCAGCACGTGCGTGGCGGGCACTTCGTCCACTTTGATGCCTTTGGCCATGGGATTGCCGCTGATGAACGGGTCGATGAGCAGTTGAAGCCCTGCGACTTCAATGCCCATGGAGCTGTGTCCGTACCACGTGAGTTTCATCTGCTTGTTCAGCGCTTATCGTAAAAGCCGTTGGCCCAACGAATCGGCGCGACGAAGGTAGAGGACCACGTAGGGTGCTTCCGGGGTGAAAGCACCGATACTTTTGAACGATCCGCTGTCCGTGGCGAATGCACTGATTTTGCGGTGTTAAGCTAAAGTTTCCAACGATCGTCAATGCCATTTTCACGATGGCCCGTACTTTGCAGGACCGGCGGGCAGGATATTTTCCGTTTCCGCACTTCCACTAATCCGTGCCGTTGGAGTTTTCCAACGCACAAAACACCAACAACCACATGTTCGACCAGATCCTTTCCTCCCTCCAAAAAGAAGCCGCTCCCGCACTGATGGCCAAGCTCGGCTTGGACCAGACGCAAGCCACCGCATCCGTAGGCGCTGCCGCCAGCAGCGTGAAAGAAGTGCTCGGCGGCGACCACGGCTTCGGCATGGACGACGTGCTGAACCTTTTCAGCAGCAACAAGAACACCTCCGGTGCCGACGGCCTGATGAGCAAATTGGGCACGGTAATGCAGGGCAAACTCTCTACTGATGCCGGCTTGCCCGCGGAAAAAGCCAGTCTGGTGCAAAGCATGTTGCTGCCCATGGTAACTGATTTCATTTCCAAGCATGTCGGCGGTGATGCCTCCAAGTTGAAAGGTATGCTCGGTGGTCTCGGCAACCTGGGCGGCCTGGCCGACACGGCAAAAGGCATGCTCGGCAAACTCTTCAAGTGAAATCTGACAACTCAAAACCAAAGAACCTCATGGCAATTCTGAAAGTACTGGAAATCCTGGCGTCTGACAAGAAGAGCTGGGAAGGCGCTGCGCAAAGCGCGGTGAAAGAAGCAAGCAAGACCGTGCGCGGAATCCGATCAGTGAACATCACCAATCAAAGCGCCGTGGTGGTGAAGGGTAAGATCACGGAGTACCGCGTGAACTGCAAGATCACTTTCTCTTTGGATAAGTAGTAGGCTTGTGCAACCTTAATATGGAATGGGGGCATGCTGCCCCTTTTCCTTTTTCCTTCGTTCCCTGAAACCCGTTCGTGTGATGCCCACCATTGAGAATTTCACCGCGGCCATGGCCGCCGGATACACCTTCCAAGGCGAAGCCATTTCCCTTGGCGCGCCCGTGTTCAAAGGCGATTGCTTGCCGGCTGCCCCGGTGCGCATACCCCTGCGCACGTTGAACCGCCATGGCCTCATTGCCGGAGCAACCGGAACGGGCAAAACCAAAACGCTGCAAGTGCTGGCCGAACAATTGTCGCTTAACGGTGTGCCCACGTTGCTCATGGACATCAAGGGCGACCTCAGCGGCATCGGTGCGCCCGCTGTTACCAATCCGAAGATCGACGCAAGGCAACAGAAAATCGGTATTCCGTGGGAAGCGCTTAACATCCCCGTGGAATTTCTGAGCCTAAGCAAGGAACCCGGAGCGCAAATGCGCGCCACCACCAGCGAATTCGGCCCTGTGCTGCTTAGTCGCATCCTGGAGCTGAACGACACCCAAGGCAGCGTGCTGTCACTGGTTTTCAAATATTGCGACGACAACGGTCTGCCGCTATTGGACATCAAGGACTTGCGGCGTGTGTTGCAGTTCACCACGGCGGAAGGCAAGGACGAGATCCAAAAGCAGTACGGGCAAGTGAGCGGCGCCACGGTGAGCACCATCATGCGCAAGCTGATCGAGCTAGAGCAACAGGGCGCGGACACTTTCTTCGGTGAGCGCAGCTTCGACACGCAAGACTTGCTGAATCAGCGCGACGGCAAAGGCGTTGTACACATCGTTCGGCTCACGGATATTCAAGACCGGCCGCGCTTGTTCAGCACGTTCATGCTGTGCTTGCTTGCGGAGATCTATGGAACATTCCCCGAAGTGGGCGACGCGGACAAGCCGAAACTCATCATATTCATCGATGAGGCGCACCTCATTTTCGACAACGCCACCAAGCCTCTGTTGGACCAAGTGGAAAGCATCATCAAATTGATCCGCTCCAAGGGTGTGGGCATCCACTTTTGTACGCAAGACCCCAGCGACGTGCCGGAAAGCGTGCTGGGCCAATTGGGCCTGAAGGTTCAGCATTCCCTTCGCGCCTTCACAGCCAAGGACCGCACCACCATCAAGAAAACCGCGCAGAATTATCCGTTGACGGATTTCTATGACACAGAGGAAGTCATCACCTCGATGGGAATAGGGGAGGCACTGGTCTCCGCACTGAACGAAAAGGGTGTGCCTACGCCTCTGGCGCACACCATGGTGCGCGCGCCCGGCACGCGAATGGACATCCTAACGCCTGCGGAACTACAAGCGTTGGTTTCGGCCTCCAGCTTAGCCGCCAAATACAACGAAGTGATCGACCGGGAAAGCGCCAGCGAAATGCTGGACAAACGGTTGAAGGAGCATCAAGAGATCGACCAGCCGAGCCCAACGAAACCGGCAAAACCCAAGAAAGAGGAGCCGGGCATGTTGGAGAATATTTCCAAAAATACCATGGTGCGGCAGCTGGGTCGAACGGCTTTGCGCGAGATCACACGTGGATTGCTTGGAGTTATAGGGGTGAAGTCCCGTCGGTGAGCAAGGTTCCTGCACAGGAAGTGGACGCATTCTTCAATGCAAGGGTCGTGCTCGGTCAGCTAAGGAATGCTGCTCGTTTGCTTGAATTTCCGTTACGCTTCACCGCTTAGTGGCTTACCACCTGCAAGCCCTCGTCCACAATGAAGCGGGAAATGCCAAGTCCGGTCATTCGTGCATGTTGGGCGCTGTCCACCCCGTACACGATCTTGTTCGCTAACAGACTTTGTTTGCGGAGCCAGGCCACTTGCGCATTGTCCGTCTCAAAAGCGAAACTGCTCACGAAGTCCGGCCGGAACTTCTTCGGAAATAGCCACCAGGTCCATTCTTCTCCATTGTCAAAACCTTCGAGCACGGTATTGATTTCAGGGTGACCATACTCAAGTGAGAGAAGGAAAGGAATGCTTGATGACGCGATGAGAATGTTCTCCTTTGGCGCATGCCGTTCCACGAGCTGTGCAATGCGTTCCGCTTGATCACGCCCGGTCAATTTGATATCGAGGTAGAAGAGCAGGCTATCGCCGTAACGCGCCAGCACACTGTCCAAACGCGCGATCCGCAATTCAGTGGGAACGGAATGGTTCCGCAACGGAATATCCTTCAATTCGGCGAACGTATGTTCAGCCACAGTGCCTTCGATCCCCAGCATGCGTTGGCAGGAGTCGTCGTGGAACAGGATGAATACACCATCGCGCGTTGCATGTATATCGATCTCCACCCCGGCATAGCCCTGGACAATGCTGCGCGCGACACCTTCGGCGCTGTTCTCGGGCAGCACGGCATCCCCTGCACGGTGGGCGAAGTAGGCGATGGGCAGCTTATCCAAATGTGATGTGTTTGACTTCTTCCCAAAACCTCCGCCTATGCCAAATGCGAGCACCAGCCAGCTTATGAGCAGGACCGAAGCGAAGCCAATCCACCGTTTCCTCTTCATGGTATGGCGGCGTGTGGCGGCGTGCCTTGAACGGAATCGATGGGTCCACCATTGAGCAAGTCGTGGTCCATGAGCCATTGGGTGGATTGCATCATGCTGAACGCGTACGTGCGCATGGAATCGGTTTTCAACGGGAGTTCGTTGAGGTGGTCGGTCGTGCTCAGGTCCGCGTAGGCGTACAGCGTTTCATGACCATCGGACCGGTGGATGAAATAATGCTCGCCATCGATGCAGCCGATGCGGTCGTCCGCGCAGAAAAACATGAACGGGCGGACCTGTTTGCGGATGTCCATGCCCATCGTCACGTTCGTCCAGGGTATGTTGAGCATGCCGAGCAGCGTAGGACCAACGTCGATCTGGCCGCAGGGTGAAGTAATGCGGCCTGGTGGTACCTGCCCACCAGGAGCATGGAAGACAAGCGGTGTGTGGTGGAAGGACATGGGCATGTCGTAAGTGTGGCCCATGTTAATGCCGTGGTCGCCAAGGATCACGAAAACGGTTTTCTTGTACCATGGTTCCTTGCTGGCGAGATCGAAGAAACGTTCCACGGACCGGTCCGCGTATTCCACGATACGGTCTTCGAGCTTTTCACTTTTGGGTTTGAACCAGAGGCTGTCCGGCAGGATGTATGGCTTATGATCACTCGTGGTCATGAAGACCGAAAGGAAGGGTCCCTTTTTCGCGAGGGCATTCAACTCGGGCACAACGAACTCGAACATGCGATGATCGGGAACGCCGTTCGTGCTGGCGATCCACGCATCCGGATAGTCATCCTCGGAGATCACGCGATCATAACCGTGCGACTTCAGGAAGCCCTGCATATTGTCGAACTCCGGATCATGCGTTGTGCAGAAGAGCGTGCTCCATCCATGGTCGTGCAACGTATGCGCCAGGCCCTTGTGTTTCTTGTCGAGCCAGTCCTCCATGGGTTGTTGGTCGTACAGGGCTGGAAAGGAGTAGAGCGTGGAGTAGATGCCGTTAAAAGTGTGGATTCCCGCGCTGTAAGCGTGGTCGACATCGAGCGAGAGAGGCCGCAGCGCGCTTAGGAAAGGAGCAAGGCCGCGTGGGCCGCCGTATTCGCCCAGCTTGAAGGTGCTCATGCTTTCCATCAGTATGATCACTATGTTCAGGCTGTCGATGGGGCCGACGGTAACAACATTCCGGGCGATCGGTGAACTGCGCAGACCTTGTTGCCCGCCGAGTTCACCCGTCGCGTTCCGCAGCGCCTCCTGATCATCCATCAGCGCTACACGCGTGCGCGATGCTGAAAATTTCCTTTCCACGGAAGATCCGAAAGTGAACACGGGGTTTAGCCCGAGCTGGTTCAGGAACGGGTCTTCGCTGAAGTAGGCCGTACCCGTTTGGATGGGCGACTTTTCATCGAGCCTGCCCCGGATCCCCAGGAACAAAAGCCCGCCCGTAAGGCAAAAAAGCACGATTTCCTGCCAGAAAAGAAGCCTGCCCGTTACCTCCTTGGGCAATGGGCGAATGCCATATAAGCACAGAGCATAGCCCGCGACGAATGGCAGCAAGTAGATGGCGAAGGAACTTTCGCTGAGCACCATGCCGGCAGCGAAGCGCGCGTCGTCCATCCACAGCAGCGCTGAGGTGGAAAGCCGCGCGTAGTTGTGCAGGAACCAGGGGATATCCGCCGCCAGAATGAACAGCACGGGAAGAAGTACGGCGGCGAGAAAAAGGCGGCTTGCACGGTATGGCCACATTCTCCGCAGACCGAAGAACCGGGCGAAGGACAAACACAGGAAAGGCAGCGCAAGCAGGTAGCACGCCACCACCGTATCGAACCGCCAACCGATGAAAAAGGCGTGGAGCAGATCAACGGGCTGAGCGCCGGTCAAGCCCCAAGAGCGGTCAACTACAAGCCAAAGGAGCGAGCGGAACAAGGCGCTCACGACGATCAGCGTGAGATAGACCCGGACCAGATACCGCAGGTGGGCCGGAAGTCGCTCCAGCACAGGGGAAGGAGTGGATAGTGCCATCCGCAATGAACCGACCTGGCATTAATTGCAGTTCCGTTGATCTTGGACGCTCACCCTTCAATATCCAAATGGTGCCCCATTTTCAACTTCTTCGTTAGCAAGTAGTCGTGGTTGTGCTTGTTGGGTACCACCTGAATGGGAATGTTTTCGGTGATCTCGAGGCCGTAGCCCACTAAACCCGTGCGTTTCTTTGGATTATTGGTGAGCAAGCGCATGCGGCGCACGCCGAGGTCGTGCAGGATCTGTGCACCCACGCCATAATCGCGAGGGTCCATGTCGAAGCCCAGCATGAGGTTGGCTTCCACGGTGTCGGCACCTTCTTGTTGCAGTTTGTAGGCACGTAGTTTGTTCATTAATCCGATGCCGCGCCCTTCTTGCTGCATGTATACGATTACGCCCTTGCCTTCGCGCTCTACCATGGCCATGGCGGCGTGCAATTGCGGACCACAATCGCAGCGCTGGCTGCCGAAAATGTCGCCGGTGAGGCAGCTGCTGTGCATGCGCACCAGCACGGGCTCGTCTTTCTCCCAGGTGCCTTTTACCAAGGCCAGATGCTCTTCGCTGGTTTCCTTATGCCGATAGGCGATCAGCCTGAAATCGCCGTATTCAGTGGGCATGTCCACCTCGACTTCGCGGATCACGGAACGCTCCGTTTGCATGCGGTAGGCCACGAGATCTTCGATGGAAATGAGCTTCAGGTCGAAGCGCTTGGCCACTTCGCGCAACTGCGGAAGCCGTGCCATGGTGCCGTCGGCATTCATGATCTCCACCAGCACACCTGCCGGTTCAAAGCCCGCCATGCGCGCGAGATCCACAGTAGCTTCGGTGTGGCCTGTGCGCCGCAGTACGCCGCCGTCGCGGGCTTTCAGCGGGAAAATGTGGCCCGGTCTGCCGAGGTCAGCCGGTTTGGTGGCTGGGTCGATCAAGGCGAGGATGGTCTTGCTGCGGTCGCTGGTGCTGATGCCGGTGGTGGTGCCGTGGCCGCGCAGATCAATGCTTACGGTGAAGGGCGTTTGGTGGACCGCCGTGTTGTCGCGTACCATGGGGTCGAGCCCCAGTTCATCGCAGCGCGCTTCAGTGAGCGGTGTGCAGATCAGACCGCGGCCGTGCGTGGCCATGAAGTTCACCACGTCCGGTGTGGCATTGCGTGCCGCAGTGATGAAGTCGCCCTCATTCTCACGGTCTTCGTCATCTACCACGATCACCATCCTGCCTGCGCGTATGTCCGCAATGGCGCTTTCAATGGTGTCGAATGTCGATCCTTCGCTCATGTTGCCGAATTTTCCTTTTGGGGATACAAATTTACGGATTCACCCGGCGGACGGACAGGGCCGGACATTAACCGGTGCAGCCGTTCGGCGGCTTGGTCCCAATCGAACGTGTGTTTCACGAAACGCAGCCCATTGCCCGCCAGCCGTTCACGTTCCTCCGGATCGTTCAGCAGACGCAGGATGTGGTCCGCATATTCCTGCGGTTCGTGGCCGATGAGAATGGAGATGCCGGGATCTGCTCCAACGGCGTTATTGGCCAGACCTGAGGTGACGCACGGCATTCGCATCGCCATCGCTTCCAGCAATTTGTTCTGCAGGCCGGTGCCGATCTGCATCGGTGCCACGAAAATGCGCGCTGCCGCGTACGAATCCCGGATGTCCTTCACCCAACCGCTTACCGTTACTTCGGGATGGCGTTGTGCCAGCTCGCGCACCCGTACGTCCGGGTCAACACCCGCGATCAGCAGGTTCACGTCGGGCCGCTTGGCATGCACCAAAGGCAACACCTTTTGCACCAGGAACAGCACGCTGTCGATGTTCGGCGGATAGTTCATGTTCCCGGTAAAGAGCATGTCGTACCGCTTTTCCGCGTCGCGCGGTTCGAAGTACAGGGTGTCCACACCGTTGGGGATCACCTCAACGGCATCGCGGCCGGGGTGGTAAAGCAGGTCACGGTCCTGTGCACTGATGATGGCGTGGTGATCGAACAGGTCCAGCATCAGATTTTCGTAACCGATCAAGCGCCGGGTCTCGGTTTTCAGCAGTGGTCGCAGCCAAGGCGATGCATTTTCCGCACGCCTTTCCATGCCCTTGCTCAAAGTGTCCATGTAATCCAGCGTCTTGGGCAATTCATACCGGTGCCGCACATATTCGGTGGTGCGTACCAATTGGCACAGCACGTGTTCCGGCTTGAATTCCGAAATGACCTCGTCAATGGCCCGCTGGGCATGGGGGTGATGGAAATAGCCCACTTGGAAAGGGAGCCGCGAGAACAACGAGGTGGCCATGCGGCTCAGGATCCGCCAGCGGGGGAGGTGGACCACCCGAATTTGAGAACAAAACGTCCGCAGATGGTCCAAATGCTCCTCCTTGATGCGCTGGTCACTGAGGCAGAACAAATAGATGGTGTGGTGCTTGGCCAACCGCTTTACCAAGTGATAGGCCCGCAGTTTGTCGCCCTTTTCAAGCGGCCATGGCATGCGCGACAGCACCACCAACAACCTCATGCCTTGTCAAGGCTTTTGTAAAATGACACAAGGTCCTCGATCGCCTTTTCCGTGGAATGACGCTCTGCCACAAGGAACCGCGCGTTGTTGCCAATGCGTGCGGCGGTCTCCGGCTGTTCCAGCAAGAGGTTGATCTGGTCAGCAAATTCCGCGGCGGTATCCGCTAATAAAATGTCCCTTCCCGTGGTGTAAGCGATGCCCTCCGCGCCCACGGTGGTGGACAACACGCACTTGCCCATCGCCATGCCTTCGATGATCTTCACGCGCATGCCTCCAGCGCTGAACAAGGGCACCACCATAACGTGCCGTTGCGCGATGTAGCGGTTGGCGTCTGCCACGCGCCCGGTAACCTTGGTGCCTGGCAGCCGTGCCCGGATCATGTCCTTCGGCATGCGGTTACCGGCCAAATGGAGCTTCGCATCCGGATGCTTCTTCAACACCCGGGGCCAAACCGCACGCAACAGCCAACGTACTCCTTCCTCATTGGGCAACCAGTCCATGCTGCCCAAGTGGAAGAAGATCAACGGTCCTTCCGCTTGCGGCGCCAAATAATCCTCCAGATCCAACGTGAACGGCACAGTTGTGATCGGCGTACCGCCGGCATGCGCAGTCATGTGGTCGGCGTCCGCGTCCGTAATTGCCGCCACGCCGTCCAATTGGACCAGCACTTTTTCCTCGTACGCGCGCAACTGGCGCGCAAGGAATTTGCGATACGGCTTTTTCAACAAATTGCGTTCGCCCCTGGCGATCCGCTCCTGCACCACGTGCTCCAGGTTGTGCGAGCGCAATACGATCTTCGCCTTCGAATAGCGCCTCAACGTGGGGATGTAGGGCGTCATGAACAAGCTTTCCAAATGGATCACGTCGAATGCTTCCTGTGAAAGTATCTGGATCAATCGGATGTCCATGTCCGGTGAAAAAAACCGGCTCACATTGTAGTTGTCCGCCGTAACCAGGTCGGTGAAAGCGTCCACGATATTGAGCGAGGTGTCCACGAACACGCCCTCGATCCGCGTGGCATCGCGGAATTCCTGTGGCACGGTGCCCACTTTCAGCGGATGTTTCTTGGTGCTGATGCACAGCAATTTCACCTCATGCCCCGCATCAAGCAGCCCCCGGGTGATGTTGTACATCGCCTTCGTGCCCCCGTCGATCGGTGGATAGGGTGGCTTATTGCAGAGTTGAAGGATGCGCATGGCGGGCGAAGATGGAACGGAAACGTGACCAACCACGGGCATACGCGTCGCGGTCGAACAACGGACTGTCAGTGGCTGCCTTCCACGTGAGGAAGAACCCGACGGGCAGCAGCACCAATGTACTTATCCACATGCCGGGCCAGGCAGGAAGCGAACCGGCTTTCACCATCTGTTCGGTGGAATAGCTCAAAATATGAAACACAAGGAAGAAGACGATGGCGATAACGGCGGGCAGGCCCATGCCGCCTTTGCGAACAATGGCCCCCAATGGCGCACCGATGAAGAAGAAGACCACGCAAGCAAAGGCCAGCATGGGTTTGCGGTGCCATTCCACTTCGAACTTGGCGATCTGTTGCATGCGGTCCTCGCGCTCCTGCCGGATGCGGTCTATGGCGGCCACCGCATTGCGCGCCAGATCGGTGGCGCGGGCCCGCACGTCCGGGCCTCCAGGAAGGGGCAATGCCACGGTGTGCCCAGGGTTTGGCACGTAGTCCGACGGACCTGCTTTCCGCAGCGGTGCCAAGGTGTTGCGAAGGCCCAAATCCTGATCCGACATGCGGTGCGCAAGTTGGGTTCTTAGGCTGTCTTCAGCATAGCCCAGCTGCCCCAACGTAAGCATTTTGTAATGGTCCTTGAAAAGCTCCTCATTGGTGCGTTTCATCGCCAGACCGCTCAAGTCCATGCGCACTTCCTCTTGTTGGAACCGGCCCCGCAAAAGGGGGTAGTTACCTCCGGAACGGGGGCCTGTGCCCTGTTCGTCATAGATGCGCCCGTCTTCGAGTGTCAGTACCAGGTAGTGTCCGTCGGTACTGCGCAGCATATGGCCTTTAGCCGCGCGCACCACGGTGCGGTTGGCTTGGAACGGTTTGCGGTGGTCGTAGATCAGCACGTCGCTAAGTTCCCCGGTCTTGTCGTCTTTGCCGCCCACGCGGATGCTGAACCCGTCCAGCCCGCCGAAAAACACGCCGGGTCGCAAGTTCAACGCAGGCTTGGCCCGCGTAACGTCCCAAAGTAGACTTTGGAATTTCAAGTTCGCGATGGGAAGCAGGTTATTGCTGAAGTAGAAGGAAAACGCCGCAGTGGCGAAAGCGAACACGATCAAGGGCGAAAGGATGCGGAAAAGCCCTAGACCCGCGGAACGCATGGGTGTTAGTTCGCTCCGTTCACCTAGCCCGCCCATCGTCATAATGGAGCTGAGCAGTACCGCCAAGGGAAGCACTGCGGGCACGAACGCTGAGGTGGCGAACGCTATGAGTTTGCTGAGCACGTCCCATGGCAGGCCTTTGCCCATGAGGTCGTCCACCCACTTCCACAGCCATTGCATGCTGAATAGAAAGAGTACGATCATGAACGTGATGAGCAAGGGCCCCCAATAGGCCCCGATCATCATGCGGTGCAGCCGTTTCATGTGCCGGCACTCAGGTTTGAGATGGCTTTTTGCTGCGGATCAAGCACCGAGGACGCGCGCCAACGTGTGGATCTGCGATTCCCATAGCGCCTTGGATTCCTCCAAGTCCCGTGGCCATGCATGCGCGGTCACCACCAAACAGGTCTCGTTCGTCATTCCGTCCACGCGGATACGCAGCTCGAAAAATGCGTTCGGGTCCTCCGTTTCGTCCTCTTCCCAGCGGAAACGCATCAACTCGTGGTACTTGTTCGACAGGCAGGTGGCAGTTTCGCTGTCTTCGCCCCATTTGAAGACATATTTCGTGTCGTGGACGTCCACATCATCGCAAAACCATTCGCTGAAACCGCTCGGCGTGCTGATAAGGTCAAACAGGGAAGCCGGCGTGGCATTGAGGTAAAATTCCAATTGGTAGCGCTCTTTTAGCGCCTTTTTCATGGGTGCAGGCACGGGCTTTTTTGGCGGTTCCGGCGGAGCTGCCACCAGCGCAGGCTTGCTTTGCGTGGGCTTGGCCGGCGGAGTTTTGGGCTGGGGTTTGTGGACCACAGGCTTGCTTGCAGCGGCTTTTTTCACCGGGGCTTTTTTTGCGGACTTTTTTACAGTCGGCACTTTCTTTGGAACGGCTTTCGTGGCAACCTTGCTCTTCGCGATGACCTTTTTCACAGCGGCTTTTTTTACGGCCGGTTTCTTCTTGGAAACGGCCTTCTTCGCTGCAACAGCTTTCGTTGCGGCCGCCTTTACCGGCTGCTTTTTGGCTACTGACTTCTTTTTCACCATTCCTTTTTTTACTACCTCCTTGGCCTTGGCGGAAGGCTTACTCTTGCCTGATCTCACCGTGGTTTTGGCCTTCGCTTTTGCAGCTTTGGCCTTCGGGCTTTTGCCCGGAGCAGCTTTTTTAGGACTGATGGACTTCTTCTTGGTCTTATTCGCCATGTCTATTTCGGGCAAGGTGGGGTGCGCGGAAAGATAAGCAGATCGGCCCGGCGGGCAATACCGGCTGTTTTATGCCTTCCGTGGCCCGGCTCCACACAATCCGTGCCGGGGTCAACATGGCTTGTTATATTCGCGGCCCGAATAACGGCGCGGTAGCTCAGCTGGTTAGAGCGCGTGATTCATAATCACGAGGTCGAGTGTTCAAGTCACTCTCGCGCTACTCCTACAGTAGCAAGCCCCTCAGCGAAAGTTGGGGGGCTTTGCCCTTTTCGTGAGGGAACGCAAGAGTTTATTCGAGGGAGGAAAGATGCTTTCGGGTTATCCAAACGAACTTTAAACCGCTTCGCGCGCGTGCGCGTACCTGTATCTTTCCCCCCATGTCCATCACATTGATCATCATTGCCATTACCGCCGTGGTTTCGTTCGGCGCCTTAAATAACCCCGAGCTGTTCTCCAAACTGCTGTTCCAACCTTTCGTGATGCACGACAAGGACAGTTGGTACCGCTTCATTTCGCACGGCTTCGTCCATGGCAGCATCATGCACTTGGCGGTAAACATGTACGTGCTCTGGATGTTTGGCACCGCCGTGGAAGATGCTTACGCCATCGGCACCGGAATGCCACATACCGTGTACCTTGTTCTTTACCTCGGAGGCATTGTGCTGAGTTCCATTCCCGGCTATTTCAAGCACCGCCACGATCCGGAGTACCGGGCCGTTGGTGCGTCAGGTGCCACTTCAGCCGTGGTGTTCTCCTTTATTTTGCTACATCCCGACACGAAGCTCATGCTCATTTTCCTGCCTATTCCCATGGCCGCTTGGATCTTCGGCGGCCTTTATCTGGCTTATGAATGGTACATGAGCAAAAAGGGCAGGGACGGAATTGCGCACGACGCGCACTATTTCGGTGCGCTGTTCGGCATCGCGTTCACGGCCATCATCATTCCCGGAACGGTAAGCCATTTCATCAACGCGGTGGGCTTTTGAAAAATGGGCCAAGGCGCGGTATTTCTTGACAGGGACGGGGTGTTGAACCGCGAACGCGGCGCGCATACTTGGCGTCTGGAGGATTTTGAAGTGCTGCCCGGGGTGGCCGAAGCCGTAAATGCCATACATGCCGCAGGAATGCGCGCCATCGTGATCACCAACCAAAGCGGAATAGCACTGGGCCTTTACAGCCATGCCGACGTTGCCAAGGTGCATGCCTATCTTCACCGGCACCTTGCCCAACAGGGCGCGGAACTGGACGCCGTGTACTACTGCCCACATCACCCCGACCATGGCCGATGCCTCTGCCGCAAGCCCGCTGGCCTGCTGTTCGAACGTGCTATCGCGCGGTTCAGCATAGATCCCGCATTGGCTGTGATGGTGGGTGACAAACCACGAGACATCGAGGCTGCGGCAAGTGTCGGCATCCGTGGGATCTTGGTCACCGCCAACGCGCCCCTGCTGGACATCCTGAAAAACGAAGTGATCAACTGATGGCCGTATACGTGGACCTCAACGGTAATTTGTATCCCGCGGATAAGCCCGTAATGGGTCTGGACAACCGGGCATACCATTATGGCGACGGCGTGTTCGAGACGATGCGCATGGTGCGTGGGAAAACCTGCTTCCTGGACGCACACTGGGCCAGGCTTGTAGAAGGGTTGAAGGTGCTGCACATCGATATGCCACGTGGACTTGATCCTGAAAAACTGAAGGCCCGGTTGTTGGATCTTTCCGAGCGCAACGGAATGCCGAATGCCCGCTGCAGGCTCACCGTGTTCCGCGATTCGCCCGGATTCTTCCGGCCCATGCGCAACGATGGAGCATACACGATCGAAATGACCGCCGTTGACCGGGACGCGTACATTCTAAACGAGCGCGGCTTCACGGTGGACCTTTATCCCGTGATGCGTAAGCCCGTGAACATGCTATCCGTTCACAAAACGTTGGATTCCCAGCTCTACATCATGGCCAGTTTGTGGGCCATCGACCAACACTTGGACGATTGTTTACTCCAGAACGACCGTGGCAACATCATTGAAAGCAGCTCAGGGAACATCTTCATCGTGAGCAACGGCGTGTTGTATACACCTTCGTTGGACGACGGCTGCTTGGGTGGCATAATGCGCATGCAGATCATCAACATCGCGTTGGAAAACGGCATCAAGGTGTACGAGTGTTCCTTGAACCCGCAAAACCTGCTCGCTGCCGATGAGCTTTTCTTCACCAATGCCGCGCAAGGCGTACAATGGGTGGGCGCTTACCGCACAAAGCGATATGCGCACCGCATGGCATTGACGTTGCAGGACCTGTTGGTGAAGAAAGTGCTTGCGACCGTGTAACGGAAGTACGGGAAGTGCGAATTCCCGTGCCGAGAATTGTTGCGGCCCACCTTGCAACGGCGAATCCTTAATTCTGCGTAGGGTCCTCGGGGAAGTTTGCCAGCGGCGAAAATTCCGGCCCCATGCCACGCAAGATGCCTTTCCACAGATCGGACTCGCGCCCGCCCATGATGTTTTTGCGATCGGCGGGATGCACCAGCCAGGAGCGTCGGTCCATTTCCGATTCGAGCTGGCCGGCATCCCAACCGCTGTAACCCACGAAAAAGCGGACATGCTTGGCCAGCTTGGGGTCTTCCGTGAGCACCGCCCGCATCTGGTCGATGTCGCCGCCCATACGAACTTGGTCCACCACTTCCACGCTGCCTTCAATACGGGGTCCCAACGTGTGTAGATAGAACAAACTGTTGCTTTCAACAGGCCCGCCAATGCCCACACGTGAGTTGATGTGGGGCATGTCCTTCAAGAGGTCATCCACCTTCATATCGATGCGGCGGTTCAGCACAAAACCGAACGAGCCTTCGTCATCATGGGTGCAGAGCAACAC
>Ga0209480_10000592_pt1 | contig 29225 bp, 26 predicted proteins | sample JI61114C2DNA_FD_187501 | JGI IMG/M metagenome (GOLD analysis project Ga0209480, IMG submission 187501) | Wastewater effluent complex algal communities from Wisconsin, to seasonally profile nutrient transformation and Carbon sequestration -... | ecosystem: Engineered > WWTP > Effluent > Algae... | reverse complement strand
TACGACTGTGGTTTGTGCCCTGATCACGAGCAACATAGCTGTTTGACCTTAATTGAAGTGACTGACAAGTGCAATCTGGAATGTCCGGTCTGCTACGCCGAATCAGGCCCCAATGCCGGTGCTCATCGCTCACTAGAGCTTATTGATTTTATGCTGGACGAACTTGTGAAAAACGAGGGTGAACCAGATGTGGTGCAGATTAGTGGCGGTGAACCAACTATTCATCCCCAATTTTTTGACATTCTTGATCTAGCTAGAAGCAAGCCCATTCGCCATTTAATGGTCAATACCAATGGTGTAAAAATTGCTCGTGATCGCGATTTTTGTGCTCGTTTAGCTACATATATGCCAGGCTTTGAGGTTTATCTACAGTTTGATGGCTTGCGCAAAGAGACCTACACAGAGTTACGCGGTGAAGACTTAACTGCTGTTCGGCACAAGGCCTTGGCTCATCTTAACGAATTTGATATTGCCACGACTCTGGTTGTAACTTTGGCTCGCGGGCTCAATGATGATGAGATTGGTGAGATTATTGACTTTGCTTTGAAGCAGCCCTGCGTCAGAGGGGTGACCTTTCAACCTATACAAGCAGAAGGCAGGGTCTTAGGCTTTGACCCGGCTGATAGGCTGACTTTAGCGGAAGTTAGACAAAAGATTTTGCAGCAGTCAAAAGTTTTTAGTGACGATGACATTATTCCTGTACCTTGCCACCCAGACTGCATCGCTATGGCATATGCCATAAAAATAGACGATAAAGTGGTGCCCTTATCTGGAGTGATTGGTTCTGACGTATTGCTCAAAGAAGCTGGTAATACCATTCAATATGAATCAGATCCAGCTGTCCGAGCCAAAATATTTGAATTATTTTCCCTTGGTAAAACCACCGGCACGGTCTCCCATGCCATTGGTGACCTCTTGTGTTGCCTTCCTAAGCTAGAGTTTCCCTCGGAGCTTTCCTACAAAAATATTTTTCGCATAATCATCATGGAATTTTTGGATAAATACAATTTTGACGTCAGGTCGGTAAAGCGCACTTGCGTGCACATTGTTCACCCTGACGGGCGAATAATTCCCTTCGATACCTATAATATGTTCTATCGCGGCAATCTTGACGTCAAAGCCCTTTCAAAACACTAGGTTGAGCAAAAGATATGAGCTTACTTGATAGTCACTATCTAGAATTTGATCAGTCTTTTGATCAGGCCTGGGAGCTGGTGCAGCAGTGTCTCTCTAATTCATCTCAACCGGGCTTTGAGTGGAGAATTGAAGACGACAAAGAAGCTAAACGTATTACTGCCACAGGTGAAATAGGCAATGCATTTCAGATCCAAAGACAGTTGATTTTGCAGCTGGTGTTTTCTGAAGGTGCTGAGAAAGGCCGCCTTGACTTGCATTATATGGTTGTGCCCCTGCGCAACATTGAACCGGCATTGGCTATATTTCAAAGATTTAGAGAACAAATCGAACTGGTTCTCGGCTCAAAATTGACTGCCTATAAATCTGCATCCACGGCTCTGCAATTAGAATCGGCCGCCAGTACTAGTTTAATCAAAGGCTTCGAGTTTGTTCTTGTGGGTAATGTTGCTTTATTTACTTTGTTGGCTTTTACCATGGGAATTGCAGCCGCTGGGGGAATAGTTATTTGCCTGCAGGTTCTCTGGGTGCCAGTGGGCATTATAACGAGCTTCTATAGGTCGCTGACTAGACCGCAGACGATCAAGGGAATAGCTATTAAGCCCTTAGAAAGACTCTGGCTCGGTTCTCTAGCCTTTGGCGGGGGGATGCTCATTTCGGCCATTGTTTGTCCTATTATTCTTTGGGGCCTATGCACTGGATTGTCATTTGTTGCTCGCGGCGGTGGTTAGAGCAAAATGAGCCTATTAGAAGGCCACTATGTTGAATGTGCTCGCTCCTTTGAGAGTGCCTGGGAGCTGGTTCTCCAAGCCCTGGAGGCTTCATCAAAGCCCGGCTTCGACTGGCAAGTTGAGCCTGATAAAGAGGCTAAGCGTATTCATGCCACCATGGATTTCGGTAATGCCTTTGAAGTGAAGCGACATTTGACCCTGGAGCTGATCTTTTCGCAAATAGGCGAGGCTTTGCGCCTAGAAATGCACTATGTAATTATTCCGATGGTCAATATCGGTCAGTCTGAGAAGCTGCTGCAAGCGGCTAGAGACAAAATAGGTCAGGTGCTCACAGCCGGTCAAGAGTTGTATCAAGTTGGTGTCATCCCAGCTAGTAGTGAGGTTCGCACTGAAGTTGAAAGCAGTGATCGCTTGTTGCAATGCATCGAGATGGTGCTTTTACTCAATTTGGTTTTAGTGATCATATTTTCGCTGACGACAAAATCGCTACAGTCGGCTATGTCTATGGTTTTAATGCTGCAATTCTTTTGGATTCCAATTGGTGTCTTCTACGCCTTGTTCTCAGGCTTCAGCAAGTTGAAGGCCGGCTCAAGCTGGAGCTTCGGTAGCGTCTTAATCGTCACTGGAGGGCTCATTTTTAGTGGCGTTGCCATTAGTGCCTTTGCTTTCGTTGTAATTTTATTTGGCTTGTGTAGTGCCATGTTCGGACACTCTCAGGGGTAGTTACCATTTCTCTTTGCTGCTGGAGCTTATGTATGCGCAGGACCTTTATAGCTATACATAAAACAAGCCTCAGCCCTGCACTTGCAACCTTAGCTCTACTGCTTTTATTGTCATGCTCGCCTGCCATTGCCGTTCCTCTGAGCCGCTCTAGTGAATCTTTGCGCATGGCCAATAGCTTGATTGCAAAGAACAGCCACAGAAAGGCCTTGCCATACTTGGACCGGGCTATAGAACTTGATCCCAATTCAGCAGAAGCATATTGTCAGCGCGGTTATGTGCACTTCTCTTTAGAAGAAATAGAACTGGCAGAACTTGATCTTGATAAAGCAATCTCGCTAGACCCGCGCATGGCAGAGGCATATTTTCAAAGAGCAAGAGTCTACGGTGAACAAGGTAAAGTGGATTTGGCATTAAGCGAATCAGCAAAGGGCATAGCTCTTAGTGGTGGCAAGTGTGGAGCGCACTGGTTTCAAGATAGAGCAGCCTGGTATGCCCAGAAGGGTGCTAATGCTCATGCCATTGAGGAATATACACGCTCAATTCAGGCAAATCCAAAAGACTTTTGGCCTTATTTCTTTCGTGCTTCTATTTACTATAAGACTGGTTCTTACTCAAAAGCTATCTCTGACTTGAATATTGCTGCCAAGCCGCCCAGTAACGTTAGTCTCGGGCGGATACGCTCCCTGCGAGCTCAATGCTACGACAAATTAGGGCAGCATGACCTAGCTGTCAAAGATAGAAAAGAGGCGAATAGTGACGCTCTCAAGCAAATGGCTGATTTCTAGAGTCGATGATTTTCGACCTAGCGTACGTAAGCCAGTGGGTTGTTAGGCTTACCGTTCACTCTAACTTCAAAGTGTAAGTGTGGTCCTGTGGAGAACCCGGTGGTTCCTTCATAAGCAATGACATCGCCCTTAGCGACGTTATCACCAGCACCCACAGCCACTCTAGATAAGTGAGCATAGAGTGTAGCCATGCTGTTGCCATGGCTGATGATAACTACTTTGCCGTAGCCACCATACCAACCTGTATAAAGAACGTTGCCACCATCGGCGGCGTGAATGGCTGAGCGGTTCGGGCCAGCCAAGTCCACCCCAGAGTGGAACTTGCGCACGCCAAATATGGGGTGTTTGCGCCAACCGAAAGGTGAGGTTACTGGCGCTCTTAACGGCATGCACATGTTGCCAGACCCAACAGTAATTGGTCCACCCTTTTTGCGGTTAGAGCTTTCCATAACGAAAATCTGTTTCTCTAAACGAGCCGATTCGTTAGCCAGTTCTCTTTCTGCTTGTTCATAGAAGGCGCGTTGACTGCGCAGACGCTCTGCTGTTTGTTGCTGACCCAGCTTCTCTTTGGCGATAGCCATTGCTTTTTCAGCAATTTGTGAAACTAGATCGGCCAGCATATTCTTTTGCGCACCAAGTTGCTGCTTGTTTTGCGATAGCATCGACTCGCGCAAACGCAATTCGTCAATCAGCTTTTTGTCTTGTTCTGCCACACGCTCTTGGTAGTAGAGGCGGTCTAACAAGGTTTGCAAATTGTCGACCTGGAAGAGCATTTCGACAAAATTTAAGCGATTGCCTTCATAGATCTCTCTAAGGCGGAAGGCGGCTGACTCTTGCAAGCTGGCTTCTTTGGTTTTTACTGTAGTCAGTTTTGCTTGGGTTTCGTTGATTTTGTTTTCAGTGTGGCTAACTTGTTGCTTAGTGTTAGTCAACTTGCCAGTGGTGGCAGCTAGCTCTCTTTGAATGATGCCCAGTTTCTCATAGGCCTTGCGCTCATTCTTTCTAATTGCTTGAGCCTTAGCATGGTACTCACGCTTTTCTTTTTCTAACTTTTGCTTCTCTTGTTGTAACAGACGCTTTTTAGCCTCATTAGAGCTACCGCTCTCGTAGGCGACAACAGTGTTGGCCGAATGGTGCAAGCTTGAGTGCACGTCTGTGGCACTTGCTGGCAATGTTTGGCTGCCTAGAGTCATTATTGATAGAGACACTGCTGATAGTGCAGCGCTTCTGATATTTTTAAATTTCAATTTTTGGGAAACCAATCTGAATGCCTTCAATATCTGAATCTGAAATTGAGTATCTTGATGGGAAGTGCAGTCTACCATTGAAAACCCGATGAGGCAAAGAACCCTCAATATGCTTTAAGTCTATAGCCGAAAGATATGCCAATTATTAGCTATAATTTGGCCTGCTGGTTGCCGTGGCTTCAGCGTTTAGGCGCTGAACCGGTGCCTGAGGTCGATTGTTGAAATAACTTCAACACTTGGAGCATTATCTCAACATTTGTCACATGTTGTCATATAGTATCTATCGACGCCTAAACCCGCTTGGACCGACTAAATCCCGACTAATTCCCTCTAATGTTTGAAGAGCAAGATAAAATGTTGAAAGAGATTGTCAAGTACCCTTTGTCTATCAAAGGTCTATCCACAACTGAATTTACTGAGGTAAAAAGCCCCTTCAGCGGCGAAGTGGTGGCCGTGGTCGGTCAAGCTGACGAGAAAGCCATTGATGCTGCTCTGAGCCAGGCTAAAGAAACCTTTGAAAATGTGATGAAGAATATGCCAGCGTACAAGCGTTCGGAAATTCTGGCCAAGACTTCACAGCTAATTCTGAGCAATATCGAAGACATGGCTCAGACTATTGCCTTAGAAGGTGGGAAGCCTATTAAGGATGCCCGGATTGAAGTTTCACGCGCTGCCAATACTTTTGCCATCGCCTCACGCGAGGCTCTGCGCTTAGATGGTGAGCAACTGCAAATGGATACCAATGCTGGCAATGAAGCCCGCATCGGAATGATCTTGCGCGAGCCCATTGGTGTGGTGGCAGCGGTAACACCATTTAATTTCCCTTTGAATCTGGTGGCACACAAACTAGCCCCGGCCATTGCCGCGGGTAATACTGTCGTGCTTAAGCCCTCTTCCCAAACTCCCGTTTCCAGTTTTAAATTAGCCGAGCTGCTCAAGCAAGCCGGCCTTCCCGACGGTGCTTTGATTGTCACTCCTTGTCGTGGCGCTAAAGGCAACGCCTTGGTGCGTGATTCTAGAATCGCTCTTTTAACTTTCACTGGTTCGCAAGAAGTAGGTTGGAGATTGCGCGGTGAAGTGCATGCCGGCGTTAGGGTAATTCTTGAATTGGGTGGCAATGCCGGAATTGTAGTGCACTCTGACGCCGATCTTGAGGCTGCTGCGAAAGCTGCTTGTCGTGGCGGATATGCCCATGCTGGCCAAATTTGTATTTCAGTGCAACGGGTTTATGTTCAAAGCAAGGTCTACGATCAGTTCTTGGATAAATTCAAAAATCTGGTTGCAGCGCTCAAAGTTGGTGATCCACTAAGTGACGATACCGATGTTGGTCCACTGATTGACGCTGGTTCAGTCGACAAAACCATTGAATGGGTGGACGAAGCAGTTAAAGGCGGAGCCAAGCTTGTTCATGGTGGCAAGAAATGCGGCAATAATTTGGTCGAGCCAGTGATATTGACTGAGACCAATCGCGGTATGTCGGTGGTTTCTGAAGAAGTCTTTGGACCGATTGTCAGCATTATGAAGTATGACACTGTGGATGATGCCATTGCTTCTTGTAATGATTCTCGCTACGGCCTGCAAGCTGGCGTGTTCACTGCGAACGTTGATGTCGCTTTTAAGCTTGCTCGTGGCATCGATGCTGGTGGCGTCATGGTTAACGATGCTCCCACTTTCAGAGCTGACCATATGCCCTACGGCGGAAGGAAAGAGTCAGGCTTAGGCTTAGAGGGTATACGCTATGCCCTTACTGAAATGACTCAACCTAAGTTCATTTGCCTTAATTTAAATCCTAATGTGTAAACGACCATGGTCAAAATAGACGATCGTTTTCGCGAAGCAATTCAGGCAATTGATGGTGCCCTGGTTGTTTCGTGCCAAGCCAGCAGCGGCGAGCCCCTCAATCATCCCGATCATATTCTGGCTATGTCGCTCTCTGCTCTCAATGGTGGGGCTCGCGCCCTGCGCTTAGAGGGGGTTGAGAACGTCAGACATGTGCGAGCCGCTGCTGAGAAACTCTTTGAAGGTCATTTACCTATTGTTGGTTTGACTAAATCAGAGATTCCTGCCGCTGAGAAGTTGTCTTCTGTATATATCACCGCCAGTTTTGCTGAAGCTGAGGCTCTGGCCGAAGCGGGTGCAGATTTTATCGCTCTAGACGCTACTGGCCGCAAACGAGCTGACCAGCTCAGCTTAAAGGAAACCATCGAAAGGATTCATAACCAGTTGAATTTGCCCGTTTGGGCCGATTGTTCTACCTTTGGCGAGGGAATCGCCGCTGACGAGGCCGGAGCTGATATTATCTCAACCACGCTCTTTGGCTACACCGAAGAGACTGCTTTGCCTAAAGATCACGGCCCTGGTTTGGATTTGCTAAAAGAGTTTGTCGATCATATTGCCTCGCCGGTGATTCTCGAAGGCCGTATTTGGACACCAGAAGAGCTTACTCGAGCCTTCGATCTTGGTGCCTATGCTGTGGTTGTTGGTTCTGCCATTACCAGGCCGCAATTGATTACTGAGCGTTTTGTTAAGGCCATTCCTTCAAGAAGGGTTCGTATGCCTGGCTTCAAGCCTAGCCGCTAAACAATGACCTTATACCAGTACTACACCCTTTTTCCAATTATCATCCTCTCAGGCATTTCGCTGGGAGTGCGTTCAATGATGCCTCTGTCATGGGGGAAAGGCCTTGTTCTGCAGAGTTGTCTGGTACTTGTGGCAGTGCTCATTGGTGTTCTGCTGAAGAATATATGGATTGCTCAGATCGCCGGTTGGACGTTATTTCTCTTGTTCCATGTGCCAGCCTGGTACATTTTTGGTCAAGCCAAAAATTCAATGACGCGCATGAACACCGACGAGATGGCCAAGTGGGGCAAATTGCTACCCTTGGTGTTTTGGGGCTTGCCTGGCCAGTTTTGGAAAGATATGGTCGATGCCTATATTGCTTTTTCTAAGGAAAACCCAGCTTTAGGAGAAGAGCTTTTAGGACGCTGGCAAAATTCGCCAGCTCTGCCTGATAGTCTCAAAGATGTGCCCATTCAATATGGTCTCTATGGCAATTGCCTCTGCTGGCAGTGGCAGGCTGTGGTTGATGACTTTGAGAAATTGCGCTTTGCTGCTCGCAAGGCTTCGCCCATGCTCTATTTCTCCGCTGCCAGAGCTTATATCGAATTAGGTCTATATAAGAAGGCAGCAGAGTGTCTGCGACAATCGCGCTTCGATGAGTCTATTACTCCTCTTGATTCTCTTGCTACAGCACTGCTACCCTTCTTCTCTTTGTGCGGTGCTCGCAATCAAGTAGACCAGCTCTTGGCCGTCATTAGCGAAGCTAAGCTCACCCTCCCTGAGGCCCTATCACTTTACTGGATGGGGCGCTGTCTCACCAAAGAAGGTGAGATCGCCCAAGCCCAGGCGGCATTCGAGAAGGCGCTAACCAAGACAGACGTGCCGATTTTGCGTAAGCGCATTCAGTACGCTCTTGATCAGACTAATTTAGATAGCGAGATTGTGCATAAGGGCAGCGTAGCTTTCACTGTCGATGACTGCAAAGCAGAGATGAAGGATATTTGGTCTCATTTTCAACGTGGCGCCTTCATTCAAGAAATTTTGGCACCGCGCCGGCGCTCCCCTGTGGTTAATGGCCTGCTCTTCATCAACTTAGCAGTCTTTCTTTTGGCTGACCCGCATTTTAAGATGGCACCGGCTCTCGCTCTTTCGATATTTAGCAGTGGAATGCTTTCTGATGCGGTGATTAAGCACGGTGAATACTATCGTTTGCTCACTTATATGTTCTTGCACACCACCGTGATTCATCTTGGGGTCAATATGCTTGGGCTTCTGGCATTTGGTCGCATCACTGAGAATATTTTTGGCACCAATCGCTTTCTTGCGATCTATTTTTTCGGTGGCGTTCTCTCTGGCGTTGCTCACCTTCTGTTGCGTCCTGATGAGCCTGCTGTTGGTGCGTCAGGGGCAATTCTTGCCATCTTTGGCGCCGTCGGCGTGGGCATCTGGAAATTGAAGGCTGTACTGCCAGAATCATTGCGCAAGCGCTATTTATGGATGATGGTGGCTATTGCTATGTCGCAAATAGTAATGGACCAATTCATTCCACATATTGCCGTTTTCGCACATCTTGGTGGCTTAATTGCTGGTATCGCATTAGGTGCAGTGACATCAATACGCACACCTTCGAAAGAAGTTATTGATGGTACCCAGAAGTTTGTTGAAGGCTAAGCAATTTCGCCTTGTTGCAATGATGCCATAGTGCTAGATTATAGCGGTGGCAGCGGCTGCCAAGAGCTTCTTGTAAAGAGTCAAAGATTATGCACGATTGTCCCACCTGCAAAGTTCCACTACATGGCCATGAGCTTGTTTGTCCCTCTTGCGGGACAAAGCAGAGAGTAAAACTCGGCTCAAGCAAGCTTTTTGGTAGTGAGCAAGCTGCTCAGAAACCAACTATTAATTTGATGCCTTTTGTCGCGGCTGGGTTGATTGCGCTTGGTGTTGCTGGTTATCTCTTGAAAGATAGCTGGATTGGGCAACTTATTAATCGGCCACCGCAGGTGGAAGATCCAATTGCCAAAATGACTTTCCTCGAAGCCCGAAACATAATCGAAACTAAGATAACTGAAGGAGTTGCTGCTACTGGTGGAAAAACCACATTTAAGTGGCAACGAGCTGGTGCAGAAGTTGATAAAACTAGTGAAGGCCCAGTCGAAGTTGAAGCTCAAGTTGAGCTAAAAGACCCGAGTGAGCGCAAAGCTATTATTGATCCAGTCAAAGAGTATTTTGAAAAAGCTGGCATAACCACTCTCAACGTTAAAGACGAAAAGTTGCATGCCACTTGGACCTACTCGGTAACTCCTGCACCTGCTTCGGCTCAGGCTGAATAAATGGCAAGCAAGAAGAGATTGCCACTAGCAATTGCTCTTACTTTAGCTCTTGCCGGCATGGCAATTTATGTACTAGATCAGTTCGATGACGATTCTTCTCGCGGGGCCCAAGCGCAGACGGCAGATGCTAGCACTAGCAGTCAACCCAGCGTTCTCTATTCAATATTCGATCCAAAATTCAACTTGATTGCTGGTAATTATTTGATACCGAGTGGTTGGCAGGCTCAGAGCCAGGTTGTTTGGAACATAGAGCATTTTAGTCAACCACTGCAATTACATTCTGTTGCTTGTAGTGCCGATGGAAAATCGGCCTTAGAATTTTTCCCTGCTGAGCAATTTGTCTGGTTGGTGCCAAGATCTATGGCTCGTCCAGGTCAACCATTAGGTGATGGAGCGACACTGCTTCCGCCAGTCTCTGCTCAAGAGGCAATGCAATATTTTGAGATAGCAAAGCTGCGAGGATCTGCTGAGAATTTAAAAATAGAGCAGATTGTCCCTGTGCCAGAATTAGCTCAGCGTCTCGCGATTGCTACGCCTGCTGGCGCAATGCAAGAGTGCGTTTGCGCCAAAATTTCATATGTGCTCAATGGTCAGGCCATAGAAGAGGAAATCTATGGTGTAAAGACTGCTTTTAATGGTGTGCCCAGTCGCAGTTACACGGCTGGTTCTATGGTGCAATACAACTGGGGCTTCGGTACTCTTTTTAGCTTTCGGGCTCCCCAAGGTCAACTAGATGGTCAACGCAACAATTTCTGGGCCATGGTCAGTTCGTTTAAGCCGAACCCAGCATGGCAGGCGGTTCGAGCCCAGGTGCAGCAGCAAGCTCTGCAGCATAACAATTGGCGCTTGCAAGAAACTGCTAGTTCTATAGCTAATGCCAATAAGCTTGGACAGATGGTTGTAGCCGGTAATGCTCAATTTTTTGCCAATCAAGCTGCTCGTCGTGAACAAGAATATGCTTCTGATCAAATGCGCTTGCAGGCGCGTTCTGCTCCCTCTGGTGTTGGCTCTGGTATGAGCCAAACAGAGGCCTTTGGTGACCTGATGATGGGGCGGGAAACGGCTGCTGACGGCTCAAAGCACGATGGCTATCACAATTCAATTTGGACAGACGGTCAGGGTAATTACCGACCCACCAATGATCCCAATTACAATCCGAATATCAACTCTAGTGGCAGCTGGACTCAGATAGATAAGATGCCTCTAGGCCGCTAAGCTCAATATTCAGAGGCTTACATTAGACGATCTCCCTAGTACCAGTTGACAATTAGTACTATTTTGTCGATTCGTCAAATATTGAGGTTGTTGTGCCACATAGCAAAGCGCTTCGGTTTGCCTATTTAAATTTCCGTTCGGCAAGCGGGAATGCTATGGCAGAGTTTGCCCCAGCTCTAATTGTTTTGTTGATCTGCATTTTCTTTCCTCTCGTCGACATGTTGGCTGTGGGCTTGGCCTATTGTGACGCGCAAGTATTGAATACCAACCAAGTGCACGAAGCCTCGTTGCTAGATTGGCATGAGGCGGTAGACCCGAATGGAACGGTTTGTAAAGGCATACCAGACCAGTGGCTGAGCGGCATGGGAAAGTTCGTCAAAGTTGCTAGCCCGCCAACCACAAGCATTAGTTATCGCGACGGCGAGTCAACAACCGGTGTGACAGACAAGATCGTTAGTGTCACTACTACTTTAGTTTGTACGCCGTTTCTTTCTATTCCTCTTCCGGTGTTCAATGTTCCGGGGCTAAACGGTCCGATGGCCTTTTCTATAACCTCAGAGCGGCCCATGGAGAATCCGGACTATGCAGGTCCGGCAAATGCTGCCGGACCTGGCGGACCTGGCGGAGCACCCGGTGGTTCTGGCGGTGCTGTCGGTGGACCTGGACCAGGCGGCCCTGGACCTGGGGGCCCTGCTGGACCTGGTGGACCGAGTGGCCCTGCTGGACCTGGCGGACCAAGTGGCCCTGCTGGACCTGGCGGACCAAGTGGCCCTGCTGGACCTGGCGGCCCGAGTGGCCCTGCTGGACCTGGCGGCCCGAGTGGCCCTGCTGGACCTAAAGGTCCGAGCGGCCCAGCTGGACCGAGTGGACCTAAAGGACCGAGTGGACCTTCTGGCCCCAGCGGCCCTAAAGGCCCGGGTGGTCCTTCGGGACCCGGTGGGCCTAGTGGACCTGGTGGACCGGGAAGCTCGGCTGGGCCTGCTGGACCTGGTGGTCCTTTCGGCCCCGGTGGACCAGGTGGACCGGCTGGCCCTGGTGGACCAGGTGGACCGGCTGGAGCTGTTGGACCTGGCGGACCCAGTGGACCGACCGGTTCAGTTGCACCCGGGGGCTAATCTTCGCTCTATTTCATTGCTAAATAAAAAGGCGGCTGTTGAAGCCGCCTTTTTGATTATTTACTTGCTTACTTATTTCTTTTTGCCGCCGCCCAAAACGCCGCGGATGAATTTACCTAGTGGATCATAGAACTCATCTACCACTCTTTCCTTCAATGGAATGATGGCATTGTCAGTGATGTGAATATCCTCAGGACAAACTTCAGTGCAGCACTTTGTGATGTTGCAATAGCCGATGTGGCCTTCATCCTTCAGGTACTTCATACGGTTCGCTTCATCGAGCGGATGCATTTCCAATCCAGCTACCCGCACCATGAAGCGTGGGCCCATGAAGTTGTCTTTGCGTTCATGATCGCGCAGAACGTGGCAGACATTCTGGCACAGGAAGCATTCGATACATTTGCGAAACTCTTGAACGCGCTCGATATCTTCTTGATAGATAGTCCAGTCGGCGTCAGGAGAAGGCGAAAATGCTTTGATTTTTTTATTGACTTCGTAGTTCCAGCTAACATCGGTGACCAAGTCTTTGATGATTGGAAAAGTCTTGATTGGCTGTACACAGATATCTTCGCCATCTTTGAACGAATCCATTCTCGATTTACACATCAAAGAAGGCATGCCGTTTACTTCGGCACTACATGAACCGCACTTAGCTGCCTTGCAATTCCAACGCACAGCTAGCTCAGGGTCAAAGTTTTGTTGAATGTAGTGAATGGCGTCTAGCACAACCATCCCAGCTTCAACAGGCACTTTGTAAGATTGAAACTCACCCTTGTCTTTAGTGCCTCTGTATACCTTCAGGGTCGCTTGACGACCGTTCGACTCAGGCATTGGCGGGCTCCTTTTTTACGAAAAGATCTTGAAGTTCTGCAGGCATCTCTGGCAGTGGAGTGTGCTCCAAAACCATCTTGCCATCAGGTCCTTTACTGCAGGCTGAGTTCTTTGTTCCCCAGGCTTTTTCTGTGTTTGGATAGTCGAGGCGGCTATGAGCACCACGGCTTTCATGGCGAGATAAGGCACTGCGAGCAATGGCTTCTGAGCAAATCATCATGTTCTTAAGATCGCGGCACATGTGCCAACCAGGGTTAAAGGCTTTTGTACCTTTAGCACCAGCTTTCTCTACTTCTGCCTTGAGCTCTTCTAGCTTGGCCACTCCAGTTGCTAGTTCTGCTTCTTCGCGGAAGATGCCGACATATGTCGACATGATTTTGTTTAGCTCTTTGTGCACGTCGTATGGATTTTTGCCGTCCTTGAGCAAGAACGGTGCTTCCATTTCGGCAATGGCTTCTTTGACAAACTTGTCATCAATTTTGGGTTCGCTAGTTATGCCTTTGACATACTCAACGGCGCCAGCACCAGCTCTCTTGCCGAATACCACAAGGTCAGACAAGGAGTTGCCGCCGAGGCGGTTGGCACCGTGCATGCCCCCAGAGCATTCTCCAGCAGCAAACAGTCCAGGCACTCGTGACATTTGAGTTTCAGCATCAACTCTAATACCACCCATGGTGTAGTGCATAGTTGGTCCAACTTCCATTGGGCCAGCTGTGATGTCTACATCTGCCAGGTCTTTGAACTGGTGATACATCGAAGGAAGTTTCTTCTTCACGCGCTCTGAATCTTGATAGCTGATATCAAGGAAAACACCACCGTGAGGGGAGCCGCGTCCTTCTTTCACTTCTGTGTAGATGGCACGGGCGACGTTGTCGCGAGTAGACAATTCTGGTGGACGACGGGCTTCAGTGCGGGTTCCGGCCAGGGCAGCATTAACCCAGGTGACAGCTTCAGCTTCGTCAGCAGCATAATCGTTTCTAGTGGCTTCAGGTAGATATTTGAACATGAAGCGCTCGCCCAGGCTGTTGCGCAAGATGCCGCCTTCACCACGCACGCCTTCTGTTACCAGAATGCCGCGCACTCCTGGTGGCCAGACCATGCCAGTGGGGTGGAACTGAATGAACTCCATATCGATTAATTCAGCGCCAGCATCGTAGGCTAAGCCTTGGCCATCACCAGTGTATTCCCATGAGTTGGACGTAACTGTGTAGGCCTTGCCTGTTCCGCCAGTGGCAAGAACTATAGCTTTAGTTTTGAAGAGAATATAGCGACCATCTTCGCGGTAATAGCCAAAAGCGCCAGCGATTTTGTCACCGTCTTTGATTAGCTTAGTGATGGTGCATTCCATATAAACTTCGATGCCCTGGTGGACACCGCGGTCTTGAAGTGTGCGGATCATCTCTAGGCCAGTTCTGTCACCAACGTGGCAGAGACGCTTCCAGGTATGGCCACCAAAAGCCCGCTGCAGGATTTTGCCGTCTTTAGTGCGGTCGAACACGGCACCCCAGCGCTCTAGTTCTTTCACCCGATCTGGTGCTTCTTGAGCGTGCAACTGAGCCATGCGCCAGTTGTTTAACTGCTTGCCACCGTTCATGGTGTCTTTGAAGTGAGTTTGCCAGCCATCCATCGGGTCTACGTTTGCTAGAGCAGCGGCGACACCGCCTTCTGCCATAACAGTGTGCGCTTTGCCTAAGAGTGATTTGCAGACCAGTCCTACGCTGACACCCTGGCCAGATACTTCGATGGCGGCTCTCAGGCCCGCTCCACCGGCTCCAATTACCAGGACGTCGTGTTCTCTAATTTCGTATTCGCTCATAATTTAAAATAATTGAAATGCAATGTTGGGATCGACACAGGTGTAACGGATATATAGATCAGTCAGGGCCACAGAAAACAGTGAGGTCCAAGCCCATTGCTGGTGACGCTCATTGAATTTTGTTACTAGCTGCCAGGCCTGGAAGGCTGGTTTAACTTTTGACTCATTGGAAGGGCAAGAGAAGCAATCTTCTTTACCGCCGACGATGTGTCTGCAAGCATGGCAGCCAAAGGTGTAACCAGAAAGAAGAATGCAGTTAGCGATCATTACGAGGGTTAACACACTCATGTGGAATGATCCGTCGTAATAGAGGGTCTTGATGGCATCCCACCAGAGAATCAGTAGCACTGGTGTGGCTACATAGAAGGCATAGCGATGCAGATTTTGCAGAACAAAGGGGAAAGATTGTTCGCCAGTGTAGCCTTTGCCTTTGAACATGCCCACGGTGCAAGCCGGTGGATGCATAAAGTAAGAGCGGTAATAGGCCTTGCGGTAGTAGTAGCAAGTCGCTCTGAATGAAAGGGGAATCCAAAGAATCAAGAAGGCTGGCGATAGTGGCCACCACGGCACAAACTCTTTCAAATTAGGAGAATAGAAAGGCGAGAGGTAAGGGCCTACTTCATAAAGATTGTTTTCGATGGCTCTGCCAGTTGCATAAATGCCGAAAGCCGTAAAAACAAAAGCAATTAGAAATGGTTCAACCCACCAGTTGTCTTTGCGTGAGGTGGGGCCTTCATAAGCTGGCACTGCATTTGATTGCGGGAGCTTTGATTCAGGCAGATCAGTAAGTTGCGATTGGGTCATTTGAATGTTCAATCTCCTGGGATGCTCAGAGCCATAACAGCTCCGGTCCACTATCGGACATAACAAATTATAGCCAGCTGAAACGCTGTGTGACCCAGCTTTTGTCTAATTTTCGGAAACCTCAAGCGCCCTACATTTGCTTGTCTAATTCGTTTCTATTGGCTTAGCAAGCATAAAAAGAAAGTTGCAAAGTACAAAAGCGTTGTTGCCCCTTCTCCTTATAATCCACTCATCTTGCTGTGGCTAGGAACTTGCCTTTGGCTCTGGCGTCTTTTCTAAGAATGTTAGCTTTGAACTTTTTGTCCTAATTGGTCGTTATTAGCAGTATGGATACTAGGTTCAAATTTAGAAGGCTATCTCTTTCGAGAAGGCCTGGGCAAGGAGCTTTATCATGAATGCCAAAGTGCGTAAGTCTAAAACTAGCGAGAGCCGCAAGAAGTCTCAGGCACAGCCTCTAACCAAGGCTGAGATAGCCGCCAATCAAGCTATCGCTAAAAGACTAGATGAATCTATTCCCCTAAATACACCAGAATGGCACAAGGTGGAACAAATGCTGATGCGTTTGACCGAATTTGCCCCGACAGACCTGGTTTTCGACGTAGCTAGTGCCATTGCCTTTTATGCTGACGATCAAGCTAAGCGTGGATATATACTAGGCACTCATGATTCGTGTAAGTTAGTTGCCTAGTTTTGCGTGAGAACAAAGTTGCAAATTCGTCCAGCTCAGCTGTCTGATTGCCAAGCTATATCTAGTCTGTATAACTATTATGTCGAGAACTCGACAGCTACTTTTGCTTTAGAGCCTGAAGAGCTAGTTGAGCGTGAGACCTGGTTGAGGCAGCACCTTGAACACGGTCTGCCTGTAATTGTGGCTGAGTTGGATAGCCAAGTGGTGGCTTTTGCCTCTCTTTCTTTCTACCATCAGCGTTGCGCTTACCGGCAGACCGTTGAAGCGTCAATTTATGTTGATCATGATTTTCTCTCGCGCGGCTATGGCCGATTGCTCATGAATGAGTTGATGAAATTAGCAGAGAAAGCCGGTTTCCATGCTGTCCTTGGTTTGATCTGTAGCGAGAATGCAGCGAGCATAAAACTGATGCTTGACTTTGGTTTCTTTGAGGCGGGCTGTCTCAAGCAGGTAGGAAAAAAATACGATCGTTGGCTGGATGTGGCAATATTAGAGAAAATCCTCTAATTACCTAAGTGCCAATTGAAATTCAAAGCTAAAATTCGCGGTTCTCAAGAAAAGTCTGCCGATGTGACGGCAGCTGTATCTGCCCTGGCAAGGCCGCAATCAACCCTTTGGCCCTACCTGTTTCTCGCTCCCCTTGCCTACCTGCTGCTTTCGCCACGGGTAAATATGCGGCTCTATCGTCGTCTGCTTTTTCAACCCACAGCCTTCCCCGAGCTGCTTGATGGTAAGTTTCCGCCAGCCATGGACGTTGAGCCCGAAGAACTTTATTTCAACAGTTTTGGTGATCTAGATTCTAAAGAGACCTTGCACGGTTGGTATTTTCAACATCCTAAGCCCGATGCCCCCCTGGTTATTTTTAGCCATGGCAACTCTGGCAATCTCACTATTCGTGCCCCTCTCTTTCAACTACTGCTTGAAAGTGGCGCTTCAGTGTTTATATATGACTATCGTGGTTTCGGCAAAAGCACCGGCTCTCCTACCGTAGAAGGCGTCTATCAGGATGGCTTAGCGGCCTATGACTTTGTCGTGAACAAGTTTGGCTTGTCAGCCGATCAAGTTTTTCTCTATGGAGAATCGCTTGGTGCTGCTGTTAGCAGTTTTATTTCGAGCAAGCGAAAAGCGGCTGGCTTGGTTCTGCAGTCTGGTTTTAGCTCCTTGCGCAACATCGGCGGTGAGCGGGTTCGCGCTCTTAAGCTTTATCCGTCCTGGCTATTTCCTATGCCTGGCAACAGTAGTCGCGATATTTTGGCAGCAGAGCACCCGCCCTTGCTGATTATTCATGGCCAGCTTGATCAGTCTGTGGCTTTCCATCATGCTCAGGCACTCTATGATTGTGCTTCTCAGCCAAAGCAGCTATTGGCCCTGCCAGCGAGTGGACATTCTGATTTAGTGGCTACGGCAAAAGATACTTTGAAAGAAAATCTCACGGCCTTCTTTAGCCGCTTTGGTCAATCTTAGTTACCCTCATTAATATATTGGTCACCCTAGATGCCCGCAGGCTCTAGCGGGTGTTAAATGGTAGTAAATATCCCTCGGCAATACTTAGCAGTAATAAGCGGAGGAGTCATGAATAATCAATATTATTTGGTCAAAGGCCTGAACAAGCTGGCCCAGGGCTGGCATGAATTAGGTGAAGATGCTGTTGCTAAAAGCATCTATCGCTACCTAATCAGCCTGCATCTAAGCACGGCCGAAGCATTCGACGACGACGAATTTTCGGCCATAATGCAAGGGTACGATGCCCTTATTAAGTGCAGCGATGTTGACGCAAAAGAGTTGGTTCACAACTAATTTTTTTGGCTATTCTCACGAATCAAGTTAAGAGCAGATCCGGCTCTGAACCAGCCGATTTGTTCTTCGGTCATGGTGTGCTTGACTGTAATTACTTCCATCGTTCCGTCGTGGTGCTTGATTTCAACTTCAAGATTTTTACCAGGTGCAAGAGCACCAAGATTTTTGATGCTGAAGCGGTCTAGCTCTTGAACTTTGTCGTAGTCAGCCGGATTGACGAAAGTCAGGGCAAGAATGCCTTGCTTCTTCAAATTGGTTTCGTGAATGCGGGCAAAGCTTCTCACAAGAACAGCCTTGCAGCCTAAGAACCGCGGCGACATGGCTGCATGCTCGCGGCTAGAACCTTCGCCGTAGTTCTGATCTCCGACTACTAGCCAGCCGGTTTTCTCTGCTTTGTAGTGGCGGGCAACTTCAGGATAAGTCATGCGCTTCTGATTCAAGACATCAAGGCCGATACCAACTTCTTTGCTGAAAGCGTTGATGGCGCCAATGAACATGTTGTCACTGATTTTATCGAGGTGACCACGGAACTTCAGCCATGGGCCAGCTGGAGAAATATGGTCGGTGGTGCACTTGCCCAGGGCTTTGAGCAATACAGGAAGATTCTCGTAGTCTTTGCCATCCCAGGCGGCGAAAGGTTCGAGCAATTGCAGTCTGCCTGAATCAGGTGAGACTGCTACTTTTACTTGATCACCATCAACTGCTGGAGGGATATAGCCGTTGTCTTCAGACTTGAAGCCTTTTGACGGTAACTCAGGGGCCTGTGGTGGCACTAAGCTGAAGCTCTTACCGTCGCTGCCCACCATTGTGTCTTTCATGGGGTTGAATGACAGTGAACCGGATAGAGCTAGGGCTGTCACAATTTCAGGACTGCCGATGAAAGCTAGAGTTTCCGGGTTGCCATCATTGCGCTTTTGGAAGTTGCGGTTAAACGATGTAATGATCGAATTGCTTTCGCCTTGCTTGATGTCATCGCGCTTCCACTGTCCAATACAAGGGCCGCAGGCATTGGCTAGCACTGTGCCACCAATTCCTTCAAGAGTTTTCAGTTGGCCATCACGGTCAATGGTCTCATAGATCTGCTCGGAGCCTGGAGTGATCAAGAAACCGCAGCTAGACTTGATTCCATGGTCCGCCCCTTGCTGAGCTACATGGGCTGCTCTGCTCATGTCTTCATAAGAAGAGTTAGTGCAGCTGCCAATTAAGGCATAGGTAAGTTTGTCTGGATAGCCCTTAGCTTTGATCTCGGCTGCAAATTCTGAAATTGGGCGAGCTAAGTCTGGTGTGTGAGGGCCCACTACATAAGGCTCAAGTTGGTCAAGATCAATTTCGACAACCTGGTCGAAGAATAGGGTTGGATTGGCAGCAACTTCAGGATCAGCAACCAGGCATTCTTTATACTGGTCGGCTAATTTTGCGAACTCTTCTCTCTTAGTGACGTTGAGATACTTAGCCATACGCTCGTCATAAGGGAAGATTGAAGTCGTTGCTCCAAGTTCTGCACCCATATTAGTGATGGTGGCTTTGCCAGTGCAACTAATAGATTTTGTGCCTTCGCCGAAATACTCGACAATGGCTCCAGTACCACCAGCAACAGTTAAGATGCCAGCGATTTTGAGAATGACGTCTTTCGGCGAAGTCCAGCCGTTTAGCTTACCTTTGAGGTGAATGCCGATTAGTTTGGGCCAACGCAGACCCCAGGCTACTCCGGCCATGACGTCTACAGCATCGGCTCCGCCAACGCCGATTGCAACCATGCCCAGTCCGCCAGCGTTAGGCGTGTGCGAATCTGTGCCAATCATCATTGTGCCTGGCAAGGCATAGTTTTCTAGCACTACCTGGTGGATGATGCCAGCGCCGGGCTTCCAGAAACCAATGCCGTGCTTGTTGCTGGCTGATTCGAGGAAGTCGTAAACTTCTTTGTTTTCGTCAAGAGCGCGCTCCATATCTTGCTCGGCGCCAACTCTTGCTTGAATTAGGTGATCGCAGTGCACCGTACTTGGTACTGCCACTGTTTTTAACTGAGCCTGCATAAACTGCAATAGAGCCATCTGTGCCGTGGCATCTTGCATTGCCACTCGGTCTGGTCTTAAGAAGGCATAGGTTTCGCCGCGCTTAACTTCTTCAGTAGGCCAATGATCAAGGTGTGATGTCAACACCTTTTCTGCCAATGTTAGCGGTCGACCAAATTTCTCTCTCGCTTCTTGATGCTTCTTGGGTAGCGCTTCGTAGAGTTTTTTGATATCCGATACTTTCAATTCAGCCATTGCAGTCTCTCTTGTAGCTTCAGTCTAAGACTCTGATTGTACTATTTATCGCTCTCTAGTTGCTTTCCAAGTGCTGCGCTGAGCCCGTATAGCAGGCTGTCTTAATTGAATATTTCAATTTGTTGACCGGCAGTGTTAGCATTGACGAGCAATTTTTTATATTGAGAAGAGACTTTGAAAGCACAAAAGCCGGCAATATTTATTCCAACTTTGTACTTTGCTTCTGGCCTTCCATACACTCTAGTTGTGCTTGTCTCGGTGATTTTCTACAAAAATCTTGGTGAGTCCAATGACTTTGTTGGTGTGGTTACTAGTTCTTTCTATCTTGCTTGGGTAGCCAAATTTCTCTGGGCGCCCTTGGTTGACCTGGTAGGCAAGAAAAGAATATGGATTGTGGTGGCGCAATTAGTTCTAGCGCTTACCTGTGTAGCTCTGGCTTTGAGCCTGGCCAGCAGTCAAATAGCTATTTTGAGTATTGTGCTGTTTTCAATTATGGCCTTGATCTCCGCTACCCAGGATGTTGCCAGCGACGGCTATTATCTTGAAGTTTTAGACAAAGAACAGCAGTCGTATTTTGTCGGTGTGCGAAATGCTTTCTATAAGATGGCCGTTTTGTTTGGTCAAGGCGGACTGGTGATGTTGGCTGGTTGGTTAGCTCATCAATCTTCCTTTGGCGTCAAAGGCGGCTGGTCTGTGGCTTTCTTGCTCTGTGCTGCCATTTTTGCTTTGCTTAGCATCTTTCATTTCTTTAGCTTGCCACAGCAGGCGCCAAGAGAAAATCTGAAGGATCCTTCAGGTTTAACAGAAGAGAAATCAGGCATTAGTCTCGCTGAATTCTTCACGGTTTTTCGCACCTTTTTTGCCCAAAAGGCAATCATACCCATTGTTCTTTATATATTGATATTTCGACTCGGTGACGCTCTTATGTTGAAAATGGCGGCGCCATTTTTGCTTGATGCTCCCAAGGTCGGTGGCCTTGGCATTTCTACTGAGACTGTTGGGCTTATATATGGAGGGGTTGGTGTAGGCTTCCTCTTATTGGGCGGTATCGTAGGCGGTTTTGTCGTAAGTAAGTTTGGACTTAAGCGCACGTTAATGCCCACAGCAATTTTTCAAAACACCGCGATTTTGCTCTACTACTTTATGGCTACAGCAGCGCCTAGCGTATTGCTTACTTCTGTTTGCAATGCCATCGAACAGTTTGCTTATGGATTGGGCACCGCAGCCTATACAGTGTTTTTGCTTAGAACTGTTAACCCCAAATACAAGTCTGGCCACTATGCTATTGCTACGGCCTTGATGGCGGCAGGCGTGATGGTACCTGGCATTTATAGTGGCAAGCTGCAAGGTGCCCTTGGCTATCCTCATTTCTTTTTACTCAGTTTCGTTCTGTCTATCCCTGGTATGATCACCATTCTCTTGTTGCCGCTTGAAGATAAATAACGAAAATGCAATACCGCAGAATTGGGAAATGGGGCGTCAAAGTCAGTGAAGTGTCACTGGGCAGTTGGCTAACCCATGGTGGATCAGTTGATGAGAAGAACTCCATCAAACAGGTTCAACATGCCTTTGAACAAGGTATCAATTTCTTCGATAACGCTAACGTTTACGCCCAGGGTGCATCGGAAAGCGTTGTTGGCAAAGCTATTAAGACAATCAAGCGCGACTCTATATTTCTTGCTACCAAAGTCTTTTTCCCGATGGGAGATGGCCCAAACGATAAGGGCCTTTCACGCAAGCACGTTTACGAACAGTGCCATGCCAGTCTTAAGCGTTTAGGCAGCGACTATATTGACCTCTATCAGTGTCATCGCTTCGATCCTGAAGTGCCGATGGAAGAGTTGGTGCGCACCATGGATGATTTGACAAGGCAAGGCAAGATTCTTTACTGGGGCGTTAGCGAATGGAGTGGCTCTCAAATTGAAGATGCTCACCGGGTTGCTAATGAACTCAATGCGGTGCCTCCAATTTCAAATCAGCCCTGCTACAACATGCTGACACGCAATATCGAAGCATCGGTGATACCGGCCTGCGAGCGCACTGGAGTAGGGCAAGTGGTATTTTCACCGCTCGCTCAAGGCGTTCTCACTGGCAAATATCTTCCAGAGAAGCCACTGCCAGCCGATTCTCGCGCTGCCGACAGTAAGGTAAACGTCTTCATGATGGGCCGCAACCTGATGGCCAACGAGACTCTTGAAAAAGTGCAAAGACTAAGTGTGCTTGCCTCTGAGTGTGGTCTGACTATGTCGCAATTTGCCCTAGCCTGGTGCTTGCGTCACCATAACGTAGCCAGCGTAATTATCGGAGCTACCAAGGTGGCTCAAATCGATGAAAACGTTAAAGCCGCCGGGGTTAAATTGAGCCCTGAAATTCTTGAAAAAGTCGAAGTAATCCTCGGCGCAGCCGCTCCTGCCAGAGCTTAAGCTTCATATTCTTTAGAGGCAGGGTTAAATGTGCTGTCATTGGGCACATTGCTGATGTCACAGGTGGAGAAATATGAAAAAGTTTCCTGAGCGTACCTCGGCATTGCTACTGAGCTTTTCGCTGGCGCTGCAAGTATTGAGCCCGTTAGCCGTATTTCAACCAGCTTATGGCGCTGATGGCGAATCTAATTCGGGCTTGCCGTCTGAGGTGACTGGCGTGGAGCCAGTTAAGAGCGAGACTGCTACGTCTACATCTACACCTACATCTTCATCTGCTTCTGCTAGCGGTGAGGCTAGCAATGCGTCCACTGGTTCTAGTGCTACCACTGCTACTTCTACCTCAACTACTTCTACTTCTTCACCCGCCAACGAATCTTATGCCGACCCTGTCATTGTGCAACCTGTCATTGACCTTCCTCATGTGAAAGAAGCTGCAGCAGCGGCGGCTCGCGCACAGGCGGGCTTGACCGGCAGTGCGGCTAAGACGGCGAGCCCTGCCGTAAAGCCTATCCAGGCTCAGGCTACCACCACCAAGCTCTACGGTCGTATTGAGCAAATCACCAGTGGCAACGGTGCTAATTTCCCTATTATTCTTAAGGCGATGACGCCCCAGCTTGATAATTCATTGGTGAAGAAACCACTTAGTGGTGCCGCTAGTGAGGCAACCATGTTCTCCGGCACAATCGCTAAGAGCTTCCCTTCCGATTATCGAGGAAATTGGGGCGGCGACTTGACAGTTTGGCGGGTTGAACAAGATCCAATCTGCTACAAAATCGATCCCGATGAAGCTGGCAAAGTTTTGAAAATCTTCAAGTCGGGAGCCAAGGGCTCTACCAATTTTATGTTTGCTCAAGATACACGGGGAGGCATTGTCTTGGCTCCTGCCAAGGTGATGTTCTCGGTACCGGGTAAAGATGTCGGTGCCGACCAGCAAATGGCCCAAATGATGGGTGGCCAGAGCTTTGCCAATATGGGACCAATGGGGCAGATGATGCAGCAAATGGCACAGAGCATGCCAGTTCCAGTTATTTTCTCTTTTGGTGATATTCAATCTAGTCAGTATGCAAAAGGCTTGTCAGGTAATGAGTTTGTTCAGCGCACCTTGAAAAACCAAGTGCGCCAGCTTGCTCCTAATGTGCTTGAGCAGGACATTGTGGCTGAGTGCAATGAAATTATGCGCGCCACTGGTCAACCAAGAAAACGCTATGAAGAATCAGTTTTGCGTTTTACAAAAGTGAATAGTCAACAGATGTACGTTCAGGCAGCTCAGGTTGTTTTCGGCCAAGACCGTAAGTTCCAGCAGAAAATTGTTATGTACGGATATGTGACAAAGGGGCAGGTGGCTAATACCAATCCCTACTCTGGTATGATGCAGATGATGCAACCGGGCCAAGCTGGCCAAAGCCAGTTCCCGAGCTTGCAACCTGGTCAGAATCCCTTTGGCGGAAGTCCTTTTGGCGGCGGCAATATGCCGCAGTTGCCACCAGGGTTCAATCCGTTTCAAGGCTTGTTTGGCCAGTAGACATGTATTTCTCGGATGGAACGGATTAGACCAGATGAACACTTCTTCTGCCAGCGACCTCGATACCCTAGCTGACTTTGTCACTAATATGATTATTCAGCACGACTATCCGGGTTTTGAACCGCGCTCTTTTCGCATTGGGCTTACTGAGCAATTGCTCAAATCTAGTGCCAGGCTTTATGCCGACGCTTTAGGCCATCCCAGTGTCTACGTTAGACTGACGGCTTTGCGTTGGTTTCAAGAGAAGCCTGGTGCTATCAAACCTTACTTGAAAGCTATTATGGGCTTGCTTACCTATTCCGATGAATGGGTGCGCATGGAAGCAACTATTACCTTAGAGCGCTATCAGCACCCGGCAGTTTCAATTGCTCTAGCTGTTTCTGAACAACTAGAAGATCAATACCCTCTGGTGCGCCGAGAAGCGGCAAAGGCTCTTGGTAAGATGCTGGCCAAAATCAAAGAAAATACCAATTCTAAGAATGCTGCCAAGAATGCTGAGCGTGATCTTGAACTGGCACCAATTGTCGAAAGCCTTAAGAATGCTTTGCGCGACGATGAAGATGCTCAGGTCAGGCAGAAAGCTGAGAAAGCTTTGCGTAAGTCTGGTGCTTACGCTGGCTAGGCCTTTGCCTGCTGATTTATTCTCTGCAATAGTTCTTGCGACTGTGAAACGAAATCGCACTCGTTAGTTAGTTTGGTGTACAAACCATACTCATAATATTGCTCGAGAAAATTCAAGTCATATCTCAAGATCTTAAGCAAGTCATCAACTATTACTTCAGAGGCCGCTAGAAGCTCCTCTAAGGCATTAGAGAGGTTTAGCAGCTCTGAGGCTAGGGCGACAATGGCCTGGGTCTTCTGCTCGTGCCGAGTGGTGCCATCACCATAGGCATTGGCAAGGCTCTGGTGTATTGATGCGGCGCAACTAACTAAATTGGCGGCAAGCTGATGAAAATAGGTGCGAATCATCTTCTCTTCAAGAGTGACCCTTTTTTCGGTCATGCGAGAAACTATTTCATTGATTTTGGTGGCCAGGGAAAAGCAGTGATCTAGCACTGAAAGTATGCCCTTGACACGCTCTTCTTCTTCGAGGTTATGCAGCATATTTGGTTCTTCTATTGCAACTGTTGTTACCACTTAAGTGTACCTGTTGCAATAGCAAAAGAGACCGCCTCATGTCGAGGCGATCTCTTTTGATTGTTTGATACTGAACGGCAGTCTTTATGTAGACGAGGAAGGGGTAGAAGCGGCTCCAATTGTGGAGTAATTTTCAGATACTTCCATGGTGCTGACGGAAAGGTGGGCCCCACCTTGCTGCCTTCTGAAATTATCGAGGTACCGGCGAAGAGCTTCTCTTATCAGATCTGATCTGGTGCGGTGTTCGCACTGAGCGATGAAGTCGACTTGCTCTAGCATGGCAGGAGGCAGTGCAATTAGGACCTTTTTGGGCATATTCGGTTCCTCAGGTATGGCTGTCGGGTGACAAGGGGGTGCTTATTGGGGCGCGAAGGTACACCTCAAGCAAACTGCACTCTGGCGCAGATGTCTTGAGACGAAGTCGTTCCTACAGTTCCAAGTCCGTTTTTTTTTGTCTACGGTCTTAACAATAGGTAACTGCTTTTGGGTGGTTAGTTGGATTTATCAACCACCTTCAACATGTATTCAATTTACACATGAAAGTCGATATCGTAAAGGTCTAAAAGGGGCATAAATACCCAATTTCATCGAAGACCACATAAAAGGATTTTCCGAAAGGCGCAATGGCAAGCACGGTAACCCTCTTCAAGGATCGGCCTAGAAACGGTATAGATACTAGGATCCACAAGGACATATACACCTATTGCATTGCCAAAAAATTGTGCTAGGCACTTTCCTGTTTTGGGCTAAAAGTGAACTAAAATGACTATTTATGCGGGTTTCAAGCTTGGTCGTTTTGAGTTTATCTGGCCTGTTTTGGTAGGGCTTAGTGTCTTGCTCACTAGTGATATTTCTACTATGTCTACAATGTAAGCCAGATGGCATCTAGTTATCATTAAATGGTATCGCTACTGATACCACTGTTGTATATCTGTGTCCGGGGACCCTCACCTGTATCTTCAGTTGCATAATGAAGCAAGTGTTTAAGCCAATCTCGGCGACCATAGACTGACAGTGGGCTACTACTTGCTGGGTTATCTACAGGTTTTGCACCGATCGCATATATTTCTGTGCTACAAAAAAGTCAAATTTTTTTTGACCACTTAATCACAATGAGCAATGTTTGCTAAAAGGCGCAGAGAGACTAGATTTTTACTAGCTAAATCGAGTTAGATATAAGACTTCCGTTCACTTTTACCTTACTTTTTGCCCTTTACCCTCAACAAATTTAGATTCAATTAGGGAGAGCCATGCTCATTGCAAGTTGGAATGTCAACTCCATAACTGTTAGGTTGCCTCATCTTTTAGATTGGCTCAAAAGTGCATCACCAGATCATCTCTGTTTGCAAGAGCTGAAAACCGTTGAAGAAAAGTTTCCTTTTGATCAGCTTTCTGAAATAGGCTATAGCGCTCATGTTGTAGGTGAGAAAACCTATAACGGTGTGGCCATACTTTCTAAGAGCACCACCGAATGCGTCAGCAAGTTTCTACCAGGCTCACCTGAGCCCTTTCAAAGCCGTTTAATAGAAGTTTGTGTCGATGGTGTGTACATTCTCAACTTATACGTTCCCAACGGCTCAGAAGTTGGCTCAGCCAAATACGAATATAAGTTGGCCTGGTTTAAAGCCCTCATCTCTTATATAGAAGAACGCCATGTCAAAAATGGAGTGGTTTCAGACAAGTTAGTTATTTGTGGAGATTTCAATATTGCCCCGGAAGATCGTGACGTCCATGATCCGGCCGAGTGGATAGGGCAGGTTCTGGTCAGCGAGCCTGAGCGTGATTGCTTCCGTCAACTGATCAATTTAGGAATGATTGACAGCTTTCGCGAATTTGAGCAGGGTGCCGGCCATTTTTCTTGGTGGGATTACCGCATGATGGCTTTTCGCCGTAAGCGGGGCATGAGAATCGACCATATTCTCGTATCGCCTCCCTTGAAAGAGGCGCTGAAACGCTCATGGATAGACATTGAGCCGCGAAAGCTAGAAAAGCCTTCGGACCATGCACCAGTAATTGCTGAATTCGAAATATAGACGAAAAAGTCTAAGATTTCTCTTTGACAGGCTTATCGTATTTAAAGAGAATGTCTTGCACAGCCACTTCTGACAGCCCAGGGAATTTGCCATCAATAATTTGATCGGCTAACTTGCTGGCAGCCTTGAAATAGCTGTCTGACGGTCTTTCGCCAGTGAGCTTGCAGCGCAAATCTTGGCAGAGAATGTCAGCAGCAGCTTCAACCACTGCATTCTTCTCGTTGTGAGCCCAAAGTGCTGTTACTAGAATAATAATGGCATCTTGCGCTCTCTGCGACATTTCCGCTATGCGGCACTGTCTATCTGCCAATTTGAGCTGGTGCTTGACCATAGCCTGACTTAGTTCTAGTGGCGTATCGGAAAGAAACTCTAGAGCGAAATCTACATGGGCTTTGAGTTCTAGCGACATGCCAGGAATTTCATGGGAATCTACACCTTCAAGCTGTTTGCCCATCCACCAGAAAGCGTAAGGCACTAACTCGTTGCGCAAGGCAAATCCATGCAGAGGGTTCATTGGATTGAATTTCTTCAAGCCAGCGCGAGGAATGGCTTTGCCGATTGGCTCAAAGTAGGTGACGCCATGCTGTTTGGCTAATGACTTAAAGAAGGCCATACCGAGCATCTCGCCTTCGCCTTCGTAAATACAGGGGGCGAGGAAGTCGTGAATGTTATCGCCAAGTAAATGACCCGCTAAGAATGAGCGACCACCGTGGGTTTTCATAAATAGCTCGATGGCGCATTCCTTTTCGGCCTCAGAACCGAAAATTTTAGCGATGATACATTCTAGTTCGCCGCGATAGCCCTGATCTAAAAGCCAGGAGCCCCAGGCCACTAGAGCATCAGCTCCACAAATTAGAGCGGCTGCACGAGCGATTCTACGCTTGACCAATTCGCGAGTCTCGATGGCATTGCCATAGGTATCGCGGAACTTAGCCCATGGCAGCATGTTGGCTAACATGATACGCATTACGCCAGAGGCGGTGGCACAAAGGGCAAGACGACCCATGTTTAAGCCGTGATAGGCCACAGTCAAACCGTCACCGGTAGTCGGCACCAGTAGATTTTCTTTGGGTACTTTGAAATCTTTGAATTTCAGACCATTGTTAAAGGCATGCTTAAGAGCGTGCAATTTGTAGGGAATGATTTGGAACTCATCATTCTCTTCTTTAGGCAAATCAGCTATGAGAGCGGCGGGCTTGCCGTTAACTAAGCAAACCAGGCCAATTGTGCGACCAGCGATTGCGTTTGTAATGAAGAGTTTTTCTCCGTTGACTACATAGTGGTCGCCCACTAGTTCTGCTTTGGTTTTAAGGGCAGTCAAGTCAGAACCGGCTTGCGGTTCAGTCAGGGCAAAGGCTGAAAGAGCCTCACCGCTAGCCAATTTTGGCAAGAGCCTTTGTCTTTGCTCTTCGCTGCCGAAGTAACGCACTGGGTCAACAGCGCCAATGCAACCATGTACTGAGGCTAAACCTGCTGCCGTTGGCTCAATAGAGGCAACTTGAGTGAGGAATGTCATGAACTGGCGAGCTGTACCGCCCTGCCCGCCATACTTCTGCTCAATCAACATGCCCCAGTAGCCAGCCGCCGCTAGTTCGTCTAATACTACTTTTGCAATTTTTCCTTGCTCGTCAAGCATGGTGCCATTCTTCTTGTGACGAGCTAGCAGTTCCAGCGATTTTTTCATGGCTGGCAGATTCATTGATTCGGCATTAAGTTTGGGAGTCGAGAATAATTCGACTGGTACTTTTGCTTCCCAGATAGCCCGGTGAACAGGACTATTCGACGTTTTGTATTGCTCGGCAAAGAATGAATCGACTTCGTCGTCGGTGCGATCGACAGCCCCGGTGCGTTTAGCTTCTTCCTCTGTTTTCCCTGCCAATTGCATGGCTGTTTCGGCAAAACTAGCGTCTTTTGAGTCGTCTTTAACTGATGTCATGGTTCAATTCCAGTAGTAAAGCAATATTATAAATCACTCAGATCTTAGCCCATCTAAGGGCCTCAGGTGCCATCGCAAAGATTAATCGCAATCGGATTCGTGCTGCTATCAGATACTGTCACCTTAATTGGG
>Ga0209480_10000591_pt1 | contig 29235 bp, 23 predicted proteins | sample JI61114C2DNA_FD_187501 | JGI IMG/M metagenome (GOLD analysis project Ga0209480, IMG submission 187501) | Wastewater effluent complex algal communities from Wisconsin, to seasonally profile nutrient transformation and Carbon sequestration -... | ecosystem: Engineered > WWTP > Effluent > Algae... | reverse complement strand
AATGAAAAAGTGTTTTTCAATTCGTTTAAATTCAATATTTTAAATAAAAATAATCAAATTACAAATGAATTTTCAATAGCTATAAAAGACATCAAAAAAGTAGATAAAAAATATTTCTCGTTTGCTGCAAGTGGTCTTTTAGGTATTTTTTGTGTGGATAAAAATCTTAAAAGTAGCTGGGATACTATTTTTGAAAAAAATAAAAAAGAAGACTTTTCAGGATTTAATCAAGCGCTACTTTTAAATAATACAAACGGAAAATCCACAGAATACAACGCAATAAACAACACGATTTATTATGCAACAAATAATGGATTAATAGCAATTACTAATGATGGAAAAACACAAGAATTAAAACATAAAAACGAAACATTGTTTTTAGTCAAAATTCAAAAATATAAAGACAACATTATAGGTTTATCAACAGCAGAAAAACTCTACTCGGTTAATGCTGAAAATGTAGTTACCCGTTTTAAACTTCCAGATTTTATTGCAAAAGAAAAGTTTAATCGCTTTTTTATAAGAAATCAGTATTGTTATTTATTTTCTACAAATAGCGTATATGAATATGATTTTGAAACACAAAACACACAAAAAGTAATTTCGTTAAGCAATGATATTGAAGCAACCGATGTTATTTTAAAAAACAATCAGTTATTCTTTGCTACTTCTAAAGGAATTGTAATTAAAAACAGAAACGAAATTGGCAATTTCCCGAAACCAAAACTCATCATAAATGAAATCCAAATTAACGGAAAACGAAGAGAAGTCAATCAATTAAAAGAACTAAACCCAGATGAAAATGACGTAGCAATTAACTTTTCAACATTAGCGTTTGTTCCTAATGAAAGTTATAGCGTTTCGTATAAAATTAATAATTCTGAATGGAAAACCTTAGATTTAAACGATAAAAATTTAAAACTTTATTCATTAGCTTCTGGAAATTACACCATTCAATTGGCAATAAAACATGACAATTTAAAAATTGATTTACAAACAATTCAATTCGAAATCAAAAAACCATTTTGGTTAAAACCTCTATTTTTATTTGGGTTCGGATTTGTTTTCTTTGGATTAATTTATACTTTTTATAAACTGCAAATTTTAAAATTAGAAAAACGAAATCAACTCCTTTTAGAAAAAGTAAACTTGGAAAAAAACTTAAATCAATCGAAGTTAAAAGCCATAAAATCGCAAATGAACCCTCATTTTTTCTATAATGCTTTGAATACTATTCAGTCTTTTATTTTGTCAAACGAAAAAAAACAAGCTGTAAGTTATTTGTCAAAATTTTCTAACTTAACTCGCACTATTTTAGAAATGACCGAAAAAGAAACCATTTCTATTGCCGAAGAAGTAAAAACACTCAGTTTATATTTAGATATTGAAAAAGCTAGATTTGAAGAAGATTTTAATTATCATATTCTAGTTGACGACGAAATTGATGCTGAAAACATAAAAATACCAACGATGCTTTTGCAACCTTATGTAGAAAATGCTGTAAAACACGGATTGTTGCATAAACTAGGTAAAAAAGCAGTTACTATTCACTTCCAAAAAGAAACAGAGCATATAAAAATTAGTATTGATGATAATGGAATTGGTCGTCAAAAAAGCACTGAATTAAATGCTATAAAAAACAAAAATCACAATTCTTTTGCCACTGAAGCTATGCAAAACAGAGTGAACTTACTTAATCAATACAATCAAAAAAATATTTCAATTCAGTATATCGATAAAACAAACTTGAACAATCAACCTACTGGAACCTCAGTTGTTTTTGAAATACCAATAACTTATTAAGATGAAAGCAATAATTATAGACGACGAAAAAAGAGCAAGAGTTTCATTAGCCTTACTTATTCAGGAATATTGTCCAAATGTGGAAATTGTAGCCGAATGTGAAAATCTCTCACAAGGAGTAAAAGCCATTAGAAAACATAATCCTGATTTAGTTTTATTAGACATTGAAATGCCTGGTCATAGCGGATTAGAATTGTTAGATTTTTTTGATGAAAACGATGTAAATTTTTCCATTATTTTTACCACTGCGTATAACGAATATGCGTTGCAAGCATTTAAGTTTTCGGCAATTGATTACTTATTGAAACCTATTAATCCGGAACAATTAGCAGATGCTATTACCCGATTAGAAAAACAAAAACAAAAGCTCGAAAATTTCAAAATATTAAAAGAAAACATTCAGCAAGAAAGTTTAAGTAAAATTGCAGTTCCGTCAGGAAATACATTAATCTTTTTAGATACTACAAAAATTGCTCATATTAAAGGAGAAGGTGCTTATTCTGAAGTGTTTTGCACAACCGGAACAAAAAATTTAGTAAGCCGAAATCTCAAAAATTTTGAAGATATTTTATGTTCAGATAAGCGTTTTATGCGTGTTCACAAATCATATATCGTAAATTTTGAACAAGTAGTTGCATACAATAAATCAGATGGTGGAAGTTTAGAATTAAACACAGGAGTTCATATTCCGGTTTCACCTGATAGAGCGCAACAAATATTGGAGCAAATTCAAATTGTGAAGAGATAAATTAAATTTCATTAACATCAAATCCAACAGATTTTAAATCCTCCCAAAAACTTGGATACGATTTAGAAACCACCTCAGCATTTTCAATAATAATTGGAACTTTTAATGCTAAAGGCGCAAAAGCCATAGCCATTCTGTGGTCTTGATAAGTTGAGATTGAAATTTTTTCCTTAATTGCAGAAGAGGATTTCAAATACAAAGAATCATTAGTTACAGAAATTTCAGCGCCTAATTTTGTTAATTCCATTTTTAAAGCCTCTAATCTGTCAGTTTCTTTGATTTTTAGCGTATGTAATCCAGTTAAATCACAACCCATTCCTAATCCAAAACAAGTTACGGCAATGGTTTGTGCAATGTCGGGAGAGTTGTTGAGTTGCGAGTTGTGAGTTGTGAGTTGTGAATTATGAATTCTTTCTTTTGAAATCGTGATTGAATTATCACTATTAAAAATAGTTTCAACACCAAAATCTTGATAAATTTCAACTAAAGCGCTATCACCTTGCAAACTATTTTCTTTATAACTCGAAAGTGAAATTTGTATACCAATTTCAGACAAAGCAACAATGGAATACCAGTAGGATGCTGAACTCCAATCGGACTCAATTATGAATTGTGAATTGTGAATTAGCTTCGCTCTGTTCGCCTCTGGCTCGAGTGTGAATTGCGGTTTTACAGAAATTTTATTTCCAACAAAAGAAGTCTTTACTCCTATTTCATTTAATAAAGCCAATGTCATTATAATGTACGGAACAGATGTAATTTCTCCTTCCAAAGTTAATTCTAAACCATTTTCAAGCTTTGGAGCAATTAGCAACAATGCCGAAATATATTGGCTACTAACATTGGCTGGAAGCGAAACTTTATTTTGAGTTAACTTTTTTCCTTTGATTCGAATAGGCGGAAAACCCTCATTTTCTTCATAACTAATTTCGGCTCCTAACTGATTTAAAGCTTCAACTAAAATTTTAATTGGGCGCTCTTTCATTCGAGTTGAACCAGTCAGCACCACTTCTTTTCCTTCTTGGATGGAAAAATAAGCAGTTAAAAAACGCATAGCAGTTCCGGCGTGGTGAACGTCTATTAATTCTGAATTGTGAATTGTGAATTGTGAATTTAGCGCCTTTTGCATCACTTCAGAATCATCAGAATTGGAGGTGTTTTCCAATGTTAAATTTGGATATAACGCTTGCAATAGCAACAATCTGTTAGTTTCAGATTTACTTCCCGTAATTTTTACTTTTGCCTTTTGCCTTTTATCTTTTGCCTTTTCTAAATGTAAATCCATTATTTCGTAACCATTTTTAGTCCAACGATAGATAAAATTAATGTAGTAATGAAAAACACACGCCAAAACGTTGCGGGTTCTTTGAAGACAATAATTCCTACCAAAACACTTCCTACAGCTCCAATGCCTGTCCAAACGGCATAAGCGGTTCCAATGGGTAATTCTTTGGTGGCTTTTACTAATAAAATCATGCTAATTGATAAACACACCAAAAAACCACCATACCAAAGTAAGGAAGTATTTCCAGTTGATTCTTTTGCTTTTCCGAGGCAAGTGGCAAAACCTACTTCAAATAAACCTGCTATTATGAGTAAAATCCAGTTCATGTTTTTAATTGTGAATGGTGAATTGTGAATTGTAAATGGTGAGTTGTGAATGGTGAATTCATAATTTACAATTCACCATTATTTCTTCCCTATTCTTTGTTTTGTTGTAATAATTATTGAAGCTAAAATTTTATTTATTTCAATAATATCATTTTTTAATGATTGAAATTGTGTTTCGTTAAGATATTCTGACTGAAACAAAAGTTCCAACCAATAATCTGTTTCATTTGCTTCTTTTTGAGCAATGGCGAGCTTGTGAATAAAATCTAATTTACTTTCTGCTTGCTCTGATTCACGAACCAAAGCACCAATAGCAGTTCCACTTCTTAGAAGTTGTTTACTTAAAACATATTCCTTCTTTTCCTGATTCAGAAACTGATATAATTTAACTATTCGTAATGCAAAATTAAATGATTTATTTTTAATAACATTATCTCCCATAATTCATCATTTACAATTCACAACTCACCATTATTTAAGTTTCTCGTTGTTGTGATGACGGTCGTGATCGCGTTTGGTTTTTAAATCCATTTTTTTGTCAAAAGCCGCTTGTAAATCTACTCCTGTTTGATTGGCTAAACACAAAACTACAAAAACTACATCGGCAAGTTCTTCCCCTAAGTCTTTGTTTTTATCGGATTCTTTTTCTGATTGTTCGCCGTAACGACGCGCTATAATTCGGGCTACTTCTCCTACTTCTTCAGTAAGTTGTGCCATATTTGTTAATTCATTGAAATAACGAACTCCGTGTTCTTTTATCCAATTGTCTACTTCTTGTTGGGCGTTTTTTAAATCCATTTTATTTTTATTTTGCCACTAAGACACTAAGGCGCTAAGTGAATTATTTTATATCTTTGTTTTGGAGATCTACGGAACTCCGCCAAGAAAGAGGAGTTCACTATGTGGATTCCTTTTTTGATTACTCTTTATTTTTTGTGTCAATTATTATTGTAACTGGTCCATCATTAATCAAACTGACTTTCATATCGGCTCCAAATTGTCCGGTTTGTACTTTTTTACCTAATTCTATTTCTATTTGTTGTACGAAAGATTCGTAAAGCGGAATTGCAATTTCAGGTTTTGAGGCTTTAATGTAACTAGGACGATTTCCTTTTTTGGTTAATGCATGTAATGTGAACTGACTTACAACAATCATTTCACCATCAATGTCTTTTAGTGATAGATTCATTACATCATTTTCGTCAGCAAAAATTCTTAAATTGGCTATTTTAGGGGTCAACCAATTGATATCTTCTTGATTATCTGCATCCTCAATTCCAACTAAAACTAATAAACCCTGTTGAATTTGAGCTACAATTTCGTTATTTATTGTAACTGATGATTGAGAAACTCTTTGAATAACTGCTTTCATGATAGTTGTGAATGGTGAATGGTGAGTTGTGAATTTACAATTTATAATTTACCATTCACAATTATTTTCTGGTTTCATCGCTGGCTCTTCGCTCGGCATCGTAAATGTCAGCACGATATTGCTCTTCGTCGCCTTCTAAAATCTGGGTATAACTTTTATAACGCGACCATGAAATTTCATCATTTTCTAATGCTTTTTTGATAGCGCAATGTGGCTCATCTTTATGCAAACAATTATTGAATTTACACTGGTCTTTCAAAGCAAAAAATTCAGGAAAATAATCACCAATTTCTTGTTTTTCCATATCTACAATTCCAAAACCACGAATTCCTGGTGTATCTATAATTTGCGCTCCAAAAGACAAGTCAAACATTTCGGCAAAAGTTGTGGTGTGTTTTCCTTGTGCATGCGATGCTGAAATTTGTTTGGTTTTTAAATTCAACGAAGGTTCTAACGTGTTTACCAAAGTAGATTTTCCAACACCAGAATGTCCAGAAAACATAGAAACCTTGTCTTTCATTAACGCTTTAAGTTCGTCAATTCCTTTTCCATCTTTAGCAGAAACGCGTAAACATTTATAGCCAATTTCGGTATAAACGTGTTGCAAATATAATTGCTCGTCTAATGTAGAGTCATCAAACGTGTCTATTTTATTGAAAACGATAACGGCTTCAATTCCGTAAGCTTCGGCGGTAACTAAAAATCGGTCGATAAAACTTGTTGTTGTTGGCGGATTATTGATGGTTACCAACAAAAAAACCACATCAATATTTGATGCGATAATATGCATTTGATGCGATAAATTTACCGATTTTCTAACAATGTAATTTTTTCTATCGTGAATTGCTGTGATTACTCCTGTGGTTTCATCAGTGGTATTTTCAATATCATAATCTACAATATCGCCAACCGCAATAGGATTGGTGCTTTTGATACCTTGCATTCTAAATTTACCTTTTATACGGCACTCCAAAAAATCACCATTTTCAGTTTTAATGGTGTACCAGCTTCCGGTAGATTTATAAACGATTCCTGTCATGCAAAGTTAGAAGTTAGAAGTCAGCCTTTCGACAAGCTCAGGATGACTAAATAATTATTTCAACAAAGATAGTGTTTCTAGCTAAAATTTATTTATTTATCACTTTTTCTTGATGTGTAATACTTTCTTGATGTATCGCCTTAAACAAATGCATTACAAATTCGTTACTCAATCCTTTTTCTTCACCTTCTAAAATCATTTTGCCTAAAATCTCGTTCCAGCGTTGGTTTTGCAATATGGCTACGTTTTTCTCTTTCTTTAATAACCCAATTTTATCAGCAACTTTCATTCTGTTACCCAAAATTTCTAACAGTTTACCATCAAACTCATCAATTTGCATGCGCAGTTTTGCCATTTTTTGGTTGTACTCACTTTCATCATCAGAAATTTTTCTAACGCGTAAATTGATGAACATTTGTTTTAATGTTGCTGGCGTTACTTGTTGGGCTGCATCGCTCCACGCATTATCTGGGTCAATGTGGGTTTCAATAATTAATCCGTCGTAATTCAAATCTAAAGCTTGTTGCGATACTTCTTGAATCATATCACGCTTTCCGGTAATATGCGAGGGATCACAAATCAAAGGCAAATCTGGAAAACGATTTTGTAGATCAATAGCAATTTGCCATTCTGGATTGTTTCTGTATTTGGTTTTTTCGTAAGTTGAAAATCCTCTGTGAATTACGCCTAATTTCTTAATATTCGCATTATATAATCGTTCTAAACCACCAATCCACAAAGATAAATCGGGATTTACTGGATTTTTTAACAAAACGATTTTATCGGTTCCTTGCAAAGCATCGGCAATTTCTTGAACGGCGAAAGGATTTACGGTTGTTCTAGCACCAATCCAGAGCACATCAATATCGTGTTCCAAAGCTAATTTTACATGAGCTGCCGTTGCGACTTCAGTTGCCATCAACAAACCAGTTTCAGCTTTGGCTTTTTGCAACCATTTCAATCCGATTTCGCCTACACCTTCAAAGCCACCTGGACGTGTTCGAGGTTTCCAAATTCCAGCACGGAAAATCGAAACATCAGAATTCTTTAATTCGTGAGCTATTTTTAAAACTTGATCTTCGGTTTCTGCGCTACAAGGTCCTGCAATTACCAATGGATGATTCAAATGAAAATCATCTAACCAAGTGCGTAATTCTTTTTTATTTTCCATAACCATATTTTCACTGTAAAATTACTACTTATTCTTAAATTATTATTGTTTACTCTTTTCATATTCGCCCAACACCTTGAAATGCGTTGTCATGATTTCCATGATTTTTTTCGCTTTTTCAAAATGTTTGTATTTTTCAAAAACTACATCTACAAAAAAAGCATAAGTAAAAGGTGTTTCAATGATAGGAAGCGACTGGATTTTTGTTAAATTTAATTTGCAATTATTCAACACATTTAAAACCGTTGCCAAGGAACCTGGCGTATCATCTAATTCAAATTTTATTGAAGCTTTATTAATGAGTTCTTTTGGAATTTCTTTATTAGAAGCTTTTAAAACCACAAAGCGTGTTTTATTGCTTTTTACAGTGTGAATTCCATCGGCAATAATTTCCAAATTATAAATATTAGCCGCAACTGGACCTGCCAAAGCACCAATTCCTCTTAATTGATTTTCCTGAATTCGTTTTGCGGTAATTGCTGTATCTGAACTTTCGACCAATTTAATATGCGGATATTGACTAAAGAAATTAGCACATTGCAACAAAGCAATCGGATGCGAATGTACTTCTTTGATATCTTCAATCGTTTGGCCTGGCAACACCATTAAATTCATGTGAATGTCTAAAAAATGCTCTCCTATAATGTGTAAATCGTATGAATCGATTAAAGCATAATTCGGCAAAATAGCTCCAGCAATTGAATTTTCAATCGCCATAATAGCCTTGTCCGACTGGTTGTTTTTCAAACTATTAGCTACATCTCTAAATGTGACACATTCATCCAAACCAATTGCTTCACCAAAATAACGATGTGCTACTTGGTGATGAAACGACCCCTGAATTCCCTGAATTGCGACTTTAATTCCCATATTTTTGAGCAAAAAAAAATCCCGATTTGCATCGGGATTGTATGTTTATAAAATAAATTTCTCTGATTTATATCATAGCACAACAATCCCTCATCTGTCTCCAGAAGAAATAAAAAGAATTGTTATAAAAAAATGCGCTATGTGTAAGCATTATGCCATTTATTATTTGATTGAGTAAAAGTAATAAAAAAATGAAAACGAAATACTTTTTTAAATAAATTTGAGTTCTTTTAAAAAAAGTTACTTTTGCTAAAATTTACAAGCTATGTCGATAGAAGTTCAAAATATTTCAAAAAATTACGGAGACCAAAAAGCGTTAGACAACATTAGTTTTTCTGTAAAAAAAGGAGAAATCGTAGGTTTTTTAGGCCCAAATGGTGCCGGAAAATCAACTTTAATGAAAATTTTGACCACTTATTTAACAGCCGATAGCGGAACCGCTGTTGTGAACGAACATGATGTAACTTCAGATCAAAAAGAAGTACAAAAATCGGTTGGATATTTACCAGAACACAATCCGTTATATTTGGATTTGTATGTCAGAGAATATTTGTCTTTTAATGCCGATTTACACAAAGTTGCCAAATCGAGAATTGATGAAGTAATTGCTTTAACTGGATTAACTCCTGAAAGTCATAAGAAAATAGGTGAATTATCTAAAGGATATCGTCAACGTGTAGGATTAGCAACGGCTTTATTACACAATCCCGATGTAATGATTTTAGACGAACCTACTACAGGTTTAGACCCAAATCAATTAGTTGAAATTCGTGATTTGATTAAAAACATTGGAAAAGACAAAACGGTTTTTCTATCAACACATATTATGCAAGAAGTAGAAGCTATTTGCGATAGAATTATCATTATTGATAAAGGGAAAATCGTTACCGATAAAAAACTAAACAATTTAGTTGCCGAAGAAGCGGAACAAATTATTGAAGTTGAATTTGACAAAAAAGTTTCTGAATCTGATTTTGTGGCTTTACCAAATTTGAAATCGGCTAAAAATACACATGATTTAGTTTGGGAACTTACTTTTACTACATCAACAGATATGCGACCAGCTATATTTGATTTTGCACAAGTAAACCACTTAAGAACATTACAAATTGTCTTGAAAAGTAAAAACTTGGAACAGATTTTTAGAGAAAAGACAGCAAAAAAGAAATAAAAAAATCTCCTTACAAATAAACCTGTAAGGAGATTTTTTATTTTAAACTAATATTACTTAAGAGTAGCTAAATATTGCTTTCTTAATGCAAAATAGTCATCATAAACTTTAGATAACGCATATTCTGATAAATCTTGATTTAAAGTTGTACTGTAAATAAACTCATCTTCAGTAAAACCATATTTTGTAATTGCCTTTTTTATGTATTTAACAGCAACATCTTTTTTTCCATCTAAAAAATAACAATTTGCAACCTCAACAAAAACTTCTTTTAAATTTTCATCTCCTGCATTTTTAATATACGATTCATATGCTTTTATAGCTTCAGTATAGTTCTTCTTCTTCCCAAAATCTCTTGCTTTTAAAAGAATAGAATCCAATTCATTTGCAAAGTTTAACTGAGAAATGAATAAAATTACGAAAGTGTAGATAATTTTTTTCATGGGTTTTGTTTTTTTGTTAATATAAATTTACAAATCTTTTTTGAATAAAAAAATATATATTTATCAATCAGCCTTGTTTTAAACAGAATACAATATATAATTTTAACATTTTTATTAAATTATATTTAATTTAAATCATTAAAAATCAAAATAAATAAAATTTAAAACTTCAAAATCGACTAAATACAGAAAAATTCGAAAAAATGCACTTTTTAAAAAAAACTTTGTTTTTAATCGAATTTATGTGCTTTTCGTCGACAAAATTATTATTTTATTTGATTTATAAAAATTATCACAACCGAAATAACAATTTATTAAACTGAAATTCTGTTGGTTACAATTTATTAAACAATATTTTGTTCAACGTTAACTTCATTTACGAATAAAACATTGATATGGTTTTAAAAAAAATCTCCTAAGTATAAAATACTTAGGAGATTCAACTATGAAAAAAAAATATTATTAAAAAATTTCTTTTGCAATAGCCTTAACATTCTCAGCCTTTCCCATAGAATAGTAATGCAAAACTGGAATTCCATCTGCTACTAATTCTTTACTTTGTTGCGTACACCATTCAATTCCAATCTGTTTCACAGCATCATTATCTTTAGCTTTTACAACCGCCATAATTAAATCATCAGGCAATTCTAAACTGAATCGGTGTGGAATTAAATTCAATTGTTTTTTTGTGGCGATAGGTTTTAATCCCGGAATAATTGGGACCGTTATTCCAGCCGCTCTGCATTTTGCTACAAAATCGAAGAACTTTTTATTATCAAAAAACATTTGGGTAATGATATAATCGGCTCCGTTTTTGATTTTTTGTTTCACGAAATGAATATCGCTATCTAAACTTGGTGCTTCCATGTGTTTTTCTGGATAACCAGCAACTCCGATGCAAAAATCAGTTTTTGTAGAATTTTGTAAATCTTCATCTAAATAAATTCCTTTATTCAAATTACTGATTTGTGTTACCAATTCCGAAGCATAGGCATGACCTTCTTTTTCGGGTTTGAAGTAAATTTCACTTTTTACGGCATCACCACGAAGTGCTACTACATTGTCAATTCCTAAGAAATCTAAATCAATCAAAAGGTTTTCGGTATCTTCTTTGGTAAAACCACCACATAAAATATGTGGAATAGCATCTACTTGATATTTATTCTGAATTCCGGCACAAATTCCAACCGTTCCCGGACGTTTTTTAACCACTTTTTTCTGAAGTAAACCGTTTGCTAATTCTTTGAATTCATATTCCTCACGATGATAGGTTACATCAATAAATGGCGGGTTGAATTCCATCAATGGATCAATGCTATCAAAAATAGATTGAATATTTTGTCCTTTTAAAGGCGGTAAAATTTCGAAGGAAAACAAAGGTTTTCCGTTGGCGTTTTGTATATGTTCAGTTACTTTCATCTTAATCTGCTAAATTGGGTGAGAGCCATTTTTCGGCTAATTCAATGCTAATGTTTCTTCTTTTGGCGTAATCTTCTAATTGGTCTTTTTTAATTTTTCCTAAACCAAAATATTTACTTCCTGGATTCGCAAAATAATAACCCGAAACTGATGACGCTGGCCACATCGCCATACTTTCAGTTAACTTCACACCTATTTCTTGTTCTACATTTAGTAATTTCCAAATCGTTGGTTTTTCCAAATGGTCAGGACAAGCTGGATAACCTGGCGCAGGACGAATTCCTTTATATTGTTCTTTGATTAACTCATCATTTGACAAAACTTCATCAGAAGCGTAACCCCAAATTTCTTTACGTACTTTTAAATGCAAATATTCTGCAAAAGCTTCTGCTAATCTATCTCCCAAAGCTTTTACCAAAATGGAATTATAATCGTCTAATTGTTTTTCGAATTCCGAAGCTTTTTCATCAACACCAAAACCAGTTGAAACACAGAAACATCCAATATAATCTTGTTTACCAATTTCTTTTGGAGCAATAAAATCCGCCAATGCGATATTTGGAGCTCCAACCGTTTTTTGCGATTGTTGACGAAGCGTCAAAAATTTCTCAACTTCGTTTGAAGCGACAACTTCAACATCGTCATCATTGACAGTATTCGCTGGAAAAATTCCTAAAATTCCTTTTGCGGTGAACCATTTCTCTTTAACAATCTGAGCAAGCATTTTTTGTGCATCTTCAAAAAGATGAGTGGCTTGTTCACCTACAATTTCATCCGTTAAAATCGCTGGATATTTTCCGTATAATTCCCAAGATTGAAAAAATGGTGTCCAATCGATGAAATCTACTAATTCTGAAAGTTCAACTTCAATTGTTTTTGTTCCTATGAAATTTGGTTTTACTGGTTCGAACGTATCCCAATCGATTTTGAATTTATTTTTACGCGCTTCTTCAATCGATAAGAAATTTTTCTCACGACTTCTGTTTAAATATCCTTCTCGAAGTGAATCATATTCCTCACGAAGCGATTTTGCATAAGTAATTTTAGTATCGGGTTGCAATAAATTGGTTGCTACTGTTACCGCTCGAGAAGCATCGTTCACATGAACCACGGTTTCTTTATATTCTGGAGCAATTTTCACAGCGGTATGTGCACGTGAAGTTGTAGCGCCACCAATCATTACGGGGATTTTGATATTCAATTTATCCATTTCTTTGGCCAAATACACCATTTCGTCTAGCGAAGGCGTAATCAAACCGCTCAAACCGATAATATCTACATTTTCTTTAACCGCAACTTCAATGATTTTTTCAGGTGGAACCATCACTCCTAAATCGATGATTTCGAAATTATTACACGCTAAAACTACTGAAACTATGTTTTTTCCAATATCATGCACATCGCCTTTTACAGTCGCCATCAATACTTTTCCAGCACTTGATGAAGTGGAACCATCTTTTGAAGCTTCAATATAAGGAAGCAAATAGGCAACTGCTTTTTTCATTACACGAGCCGATTTTACTACTTGTGGCAAAAACATTTTTCCGCTTCCGAACAAATCACCCACCACGTTCATTCCTGCCATCAGATTAATTTCGATAACTTCGATTGGTTTTTTAGCTAACTGACGCGCTTCTTCAATATCAATTTCGATAAATTCGTCAATTCCTTTTACTAATGAATGTGTTAATCGTTCTTGAACCGAACCATTTCTCCATTCAGCAATCGCTTTTTCATTCGATTTTACATCGCCTTTGAAACTTTCGGCTAAATCCAATAAACGTTCTGTTGCATCATCTCTTCTATTTAATAAAACATCTTCAACGTGTTCAAGTAAAACCTTGTCAATTTCATCGTAAATTTCTAACATTTCAGGATTCACAATTCCCATTGTCATGCCGTTTTGGATGGCATGATACAAGAACGCAGAATGCATCGCTTCACGTACTTTATCGTTTCCACGGAAAGAAAATGACACGTTACTCACACCTCCAGAAATATTAGAATATAGAAGATTTTCGCGAATCCATTTGGTCGCTCGAAAGAAATCTAATGCATTTAGTTTGTGTTCTTCCATTCCGGTTGCAACTGGAAAAATATTGGGATCAAAAATGATATCTTCAGCAGGAAAACCAACTTGATTAACCAAAATATCATAACTTCTTTTACAGATTTCGATACGTCTTTCGTAAGTATCCGCTTGACCGTTTTCGTCAAAAGCCATAACAATTACAGCTGCTCCGTATCTCTTAATTAATTTAGCATGATGAATAAAAGTAGCTTCTCCTTCTTTTAAGGAAATCGAATTTACAACCCCTTTTCCTTGAATCACCTTTAAACCCGCTTCAATGATTTCCCATTTTGAGGAATCAATCATAACAGGAACTCTTGCAATATCGGGTTCAGCTGCAATTAGATTTAAGAATTTAGTCATGGCATATACGCCATCTAACATTCCTTCATCCATATTAACATCGATGATTTGCGCGCCACCTTCTACTTGAGCACGCGCGATATCTAAGGCTTCATCATATTTTTCTTCTTTGATTAAACGAAGAAATTTTCTAGAACCGGTTACATTTGTTCGTTCTCCAACGTTTACAAAATTCGTTTCTGGAGTTACAATCAAAGGTTCTAAACCTGATAATTTTAAATATTTATCGGAATTATAACTCATTACTTATTCTTTTATAATGTTTTGCAACAGACTTCCAAAAGACTTTACTATCACTAACATATTGGCAAACCCAACATCGTTGTGAATTTAAAAATGATTCGAAATTTATTTTTATTGTTCTGTTTTTCATTGTATTTCTTTGCTTAAACCAAAACGCTTTCTCTTGGTTTGAATTCTTTTGCTACCTCAGCAATTAATTTGATGTGTTCTGGTGTAGTTCCGCAACAGCCACCTATAATATTTACTAAATTTTCCTGTAAATATTCCCGAATTAATTGTTGCATTTCTTCAGGCGTTTGGTCGTATTGTCCGAAGGCATTTGGCAAGCCAGCATTTGGATGTGCTGAAATATTTAACGAGGTATTATTTCCCAATGTTTTTAAATACGGTTTCAATTGGTCTGCTCCTAAAGCGCAATTAAACCCAACACTCAATAAAGGAATATGTGAAATCGAAATTAAAAAAGCTTCCACTGTTTGTCCCGATAATGTTCTTCCAGAAGCATCGGTAATTGTACCTGAAACCATTACTGGAATATCGATATTGCGTTCTTCTTTTACTTCTTCAATAGCAAACAATGCGGCTTTTGCATTTAGGGTATCGAAAATTGTTTCTACCAAAAGTAAATCGCAACCACCATCAATTAAAGCTTCTACTTGTTGTTTGTAAGCGATTTTTAAATCATCAAAATTCACTGCTCTGAAACCTGGATCATTAACATCAGGTGACATTGATGCTGTTCTGTTCGTCGGACCGATGGAACCAGCCACAAATCTCGGCTTATCGGTAAATTCATCCGCTACTTCACGGGCGATTTTAGCCGATTGAAAATTCAATTCGTAGACTAAATCTTCCAAATAATAATCGGCCATTCCAATAGTTGTTCCCGAAAAAGTATTGGTTTCTACAATATCAGCACCGGCTTCAAAATAAGCGCGATGTACTGATTTTACAGCTTCTGGTTGGGTAATGGAAAGCAAATCGTTGTTTCCTTTTAAAGGATGCGGAAAATCTTTGAAGCGATCGCCTCTGAAATCTTCTTCTTCAAATTTATAACGTTGCAACATCGTTCCCATAGCTCCGTCGAGCACGAGAATTCGTTTTTTGATTTCTTCTTGAATTTTTGACATTGGATTCTCTCTCAAAGGCTAATTGCCTATTTTTCTTGATTAACTTAATTTGTTACCGTAGAAAGTTGGAGAGCAATTCTAACGTTATCTGCTTCCGATAAATATCGGAATAGAATGTAGCACCTTTCCACTAGCACGGGAGGTTGCTAAGCTTTCGCAGGGTCTATTCCCTCCAGCTTTCGTGATAACAAACACTATAATTATGAACACTGCAAATGTAGTGACAAAATTGAAATTATGAAATATTTTCTAAAATTTCATTAAAAATATATTTTTTATAGATTTATATTCCTATTTTAATCTTAAATTAAGAATATAAATCTATAAAATAATTTAAAAAGTTTTATTCTAACGCTTGTTTTAAGTCATTAATTACATCTTGGACGGTTTCCAAACCAACAGAAACGCGCACCAAACCATCAGTAATACTAACTGCTAAACGTTCTTCTTCTGTTAATTTACTATGCGTTGTAGAAGCTGGATGTGTTACAATCGAACGCGTGTCACCTAAATTCGCAGACAACGAACACAGTTTGATTTTATCTAAGAATTTTCTGCCAGATTCAATTCCGCCTTTGATTTCAAACGCTACAATATTTCCGCCCAACTTCATTTGCTTTTTTGCGACATCATATTGTGGATGCGATTTCAAAAATGGATATTTCACAGAAGCCACATTTGGATGATTTTCTAAAAATTCGGCAACTTTTAAAGCGTTTTCGCAATGTTTTTCGATACGAACTGGCAAGGTTTCTAAACTTTTAGACAATACCCAAGCATTGAAAGGCGACAAAGCGGGTCCGGTATTACGAGAAAATAAATAAATTTCACGAATTAAATCAGAACGCCCAACGGTGACACCGCCTAAAACACGACCTTGACCATCGATTAATTTGGTGGCAGAATGAATCACTAAATCGGCTCCAAATTGAATAGGATTTTGAATGTAAGGAGTAGCAAAACAGTTATCGATAATTAAAATTAAGTTGTGTTTTTTAGCAATTTTCCCCAACAATTCTAAATCTAGAATATCAACTGCTGGATTGGTTGGTGATTCCGCATAAAGGATTTTGGTATTTGGTTGAATAAAATTTTCAATCGTTTCTGGTTTATTGACATCGAAATAACTCGTCGTAATATTCCATTTCGGAAAATATTTGGTAAACAAAGTATGTGTCGAACCAAAAACACTACTTGCCGAAACAATATGATCGCCCGAATTCAATAAAGCAGCAAAAGTAGAATATACCGCTGCCATTCCCGTTGCGAAAGCGTACCCGTCTTCTGCTCCTTCCATCAAGCGAATTTTCTCTACAAATTCAGATGTGTTGGGATTGGAAAATCGGCTGTAAATATTGCGTTCTTTCTCTTCTGCAAAAGAAGCACGCATGTCTTCCGCATCTTCAAAAATAAAACTGGAAGTTAAATATAACGGAACAGAATGTTCTAAATATTGCGTACGTTCCAATTGCATTCTGATGGCTTGGGTTTCTAATCCTAAATTTTGGTTGCTCATGTTTGGTTTGTTTTTAACATATAAGTCATATAAGTTTTACTTGACTTATAAAGAATGGTTTAAGTTCATTTAAGTGTAAAACCCACAAGACTTTTACATCTTGCAGGTTTTGAGTTTGGGTGGTTATAATTTTTTTTCGGATAAGCGTAAAATATCGCCAAAAACACCTCTTGCGGTTACGGATGCTCCAGCTCCAGCGCCTTGAATTACTATTGGTTGTTCCCCATAAGATTCCGTATAAATTTCGAAAATGGAATCGGAACCTTTTAAGGAACCTAAAGCTGAATTAGCTGGAACGGAAATTAATTTCACTTCCAATTTACCTTTGTCTTGTTGTAAATCACCAGATAATTCACCGATGTAACGCAACACTTCATTTGGACCTTGAGCGTCTTTGATGTTTTGGTAAACTCCATCTAATTCGGATAAGCGTTTTAAAAAATCAGTTGCGCTTCCTTCGCGTAAAGCTTCTGGAATTAGGTTTTGAATTTGGATTTCTTCGAATTCGTTTTGTAAATCTAATTCGCGTGCTAAGATTAATAATTTTCTACCCACATCGTTTCCGTTTAAATCTTCTCTTGGATCAGGTTCTGTAAAACCTTTGTCGATGGCTTCTTGTAATACTTCGCTGAATTTCTTTTCTTCCACCGAAAAATTATTGAACAAATAACTCAATGTTCCTGAAAAAACGCCTTTAATCTTGGTAATATTTTCACCTGACAAATGCAGTAATTTTATTGTATCAATTAACGGCAATCCTGCACCCACATTGGTTTCGTACAAATATTCTTTTTGGTTATCTTTTAGTAATTTTCGTAATTTTTTATAAAAGTCTATGCTTACGGTATTGGCAACTTTATTGGAAGAAATTAAATCGAAACTATTTTCGGCTAACAAAATGTAATTTTCAATGAAAGTCGAACTTGCAGTGTTGTCAATTGCGATTAAATTTTCTAAATGATGTTCTTTTGCATACTCAATTATGTCTTCCACTTTATATTCCTGACCTTTATCTTCTAAAGTAGCTTTCCAATTTTCGCTAATTCCGAATTTATTCAACAATACCTTTTTGGAATTTGCGATTGCAAATACATTCAGCTTAATTCCTTTTCGTTTTTCGATGTTTTTTGTTGATTCTAAAATTTGGGAAATCAAAGTTCCGCCAACCGTTCCGTGACCGAAAATGGCGATGTTGATTTTTTTCGCTACTCCAAAAATTTCACCGTGAATTACATTTAAAGCACGTTTGAATTCGTCTTGACTAATTACCAAACTGATATTTCTTCCTGTAACTGTATTATTCAACAAAATTGGTGTGATTTTATTTCGGATTAAAGCCGTATACGGTTTGTGGAAATTGGTTAAATCTTGTCCGATTATAGAAATCACAGCAATGTTATCGTTTACCGAAATTTTATTGACATCTTTCGTGTAAAAATCGGTTTCAAATTCTTTTTCTAGCCCAACTAAAGCTTTGGAAGCCTTATCAGAACTTACCACCAAACCAATTCCTCTTTCTGAAGAACCTTGCGAAATAATGCTAACACTAATATCATTTTCAGCCATCACACGGAAAATTCTCGCATCAACACCTGTTTTTCCTAACAAACCTCTTCCTTCTAAATTAATCAGCGAAACATTGGTTAAAACCGAAAGCGATTTGATCCCTTCATTAGTTTGTTCGGAAGTGATTAAAGTTCCGTCATTTTCAGGATTGAACGTGTTTAAAATTCGCAACGGAATGTTTTTTTCCACCAAAGGAATTATGGTTTTGGCATGTAAAATTTGCGCTCCGAAATTCGCTAACTCATTCGCTTCATTAAAAGATAATCTCTGAATTTTTTTTGCATCAGCCACTAAATCGGGATTAGCGGTGAAAATTCCATCAACGTGTGTGTAATTTTGAAATTCTTCCGCATTTAAGTAATTCGCTAATAATGAAGCTGTGTAATTGCTTCCATTTCTTCCTAGAGTAGTAGTTTCATTATGTAACGTTGAACCTATAAAACCAGTTACGATATTGACTTTGTCAGCATTTTTTTCGAAATAATCTAATACGTTTCGCTTTGAAACAGCATCAATTGGTTGTGCATTTCCAAAATTTATATCCGTTTTTATCAATTGGCGTGCATCTGAAAATTGTGCTTTAATGCTGTTCTCATTCAACACATAAGCTACATATTTTGCGGATAGAATTTCGCCATACGCAATGACTTGGTCTTTGATTTTTTCGCTGTAATCTCCTAAAAGCGAAACACCCTCTAATAACTTTTGTAAAACTGAGAATTCTTCTTCGAAGATGTTTTCTTTCAAACCTTCCAATTGGTATTTTTTGAATTGCTCAAAATCTGCTTGAAAACTGATGTTGGCTTGCGCTTTTTTTAGTAAAATTACCAATTCGTCTGTAGCATTTCCTCTTGCCGAAACTACGACTGCAATGGGTTCATTATTGAAATATTTTTGAGCAATCGTTTGAATTACTTTTTGCAATCCTTCTCCGTTTGCTAATGATTTTCCTCCAAATTTTAATATTTTCATTTGATTTCTAATTAAATATAGGTTTTAGTATGTTGTTTAGTTGTTCAAATTCAATCAAGAAAGCATCGTGTCCGTGAATGGATTTGATTTCGTGATAAAATGCGTTGTTTTTATAGTTTTTGACTTCCTGAAAAGCCGTTTTGATTTCGTTTGCCGTAAAAAAGTAATCGGTATCCACACTGATTAGATGAATGTTCGATGTGATGTTTTTAATGACTTCCGATTTGCTGTTGTTTTTAAAAATATCCGTAGTTTTTAATAAATGATTCATGAGTTTGTAAGCCGAAAGTTGAAATCGGTTTTGCAATTTTTCTCCGTGATGCAACAACCAACTTTCCACTTGAAACAATCCTTCCGAATTTTGCAATTTGGTATGAAATTTTTCTTGTAAAGATTCGGGTGTTCTATACAACAACATCGCATGAATTCGTGCATCGTGAATTGGATTTTTGGAATTATTCAGAATCAAATCTTGAATTAATACATTTCCAATCAACCAATCAGAAGCTTTCCAACTTGTTGCAACCGGAATCAGATTTGCAATTGCTTTTGGTCGAATTACAGCCATTTCCCAAGCAATTGCTCCGCCTAAACTTCCGCCAATAACTGCAAAAACTTGATTCACTTTAAACGAATCGATTCCTTTCCAAAATAAATTCGCAATGTCAGAGGTTGTAAAATATTGATAATTTTCAATCAAATTTTCTTCATCTTGATAACCGTTTCCAGGAATATTGAAAGCCAAAACTGCGTATTTTTTGGTATCGATAATTTTATCATCGCCAATTAACGATTGCCACCAACCGTTTTCACCAATAACTTGCGAATTTCCAGTTAAAGCATGATTCACCACCACCAAAGGAGCTGAACCAACGGGTTGCCCAAACAATTGATACGACAAAATCACTTTTGCTTGCACAACTCCATTTTGCAATGGAACATTTTGGAACACTCTTTTTTGAATTTTACTCATCTTTCTTTTTAAAAAAAGACTGCCTTTAGGTAGGTCTATCGGCAGCCTTCAAACAAACAAAAACCTAAACTAAATTTTGAACTGGCAATTTTTCTAAAACACCTTGTAAATCGGCTTTCAAGTCTTCAATATCTTCTAATCCAACTGATAAACGAATTAAATCTTTCGTTACTCCGGTTGTGATTTGTTGTTGTTCTGACAATTGTTGGTGCGTAGTACTTGCTGGATGAATAATTAATGATTTTGTATCACCAATATTCGCCAACAATGAGAAAAATTGGGTTTCATCCGCAACTTTTTTAGCTGCTTCATAACCACCTTTTAATCCAAAAGTTACGATACCACTTTGTCCTTCTGGCAAATATTGTTGGGCTAAATCATAATATTTTGAAGAAATTAATCCTGGATAATTTACCCAAGCCACTTCTGAACGTTTTTGCAACCATTTTGCCAATTCCAAGGCATTTTCACTGTGCTTTTTGATTCTTATAGCCAATGTTTCTAATCCTTGAATAATTTGAAATGCATTAAATGGACTTAACGAAGCTCCTAAGTCGCGTAAACCTTCGATTCTAACTTTTGCAATGAACGACGCAGCACCTAAAACTTCATAATATTTCAATCCGTGATAACCCGCTGAAGGTTCTGTGAATTCAGGAAATTTTCCGTTGCTCCAATCGAAATTTCCTGCATCGATGATGACTCCTCCAAGAGAAGTTCCGTTTCCACCGATGTATTTTGTTAACGAGTGAATGACAATGTTTGCTCCGTGTTCGATTGGGTTTAGCAAAAAGGGTGTTGCGACTGTATTATCAACAATAAAAGGCACTTTGTAGGTTTGTGCTGCTTTTGAAATGGCTTTTAAATCGAGTACATCTAATTTTGGATTTCCTAAACTTTCTGCAAAGAACACTCGTGTATTTTCTTGTGTTGCATTTAAGAAATTCTCAGGATTTGATGGATCTACGAATGTTGTGGTGATGCCTAATCTTGGCAAAGTCACGTTTAATAAATTGTAAGTTCCGCCATATAAACTGTTGGAAGCTACAATATGGTCGCCTGCTTTTAGTAACGTTAATAAAGCGGTTGAAATTGCTGCGGTTCCTGAAGCGGTTACGACAGCTCCAATTCCGCCTTCTAATTTGGCTAAGCGTTGTTCTAGAATATCGTTTGTTGGATTATTTAATCGTGTGTAAATAAAACCAGCTTCGGCTAAACCAAAAAGATTGGCTGCGTGGTCTGAATTATTGAATACGTAGGATGTAGTTTGGTAAATTGGAACGGCTCTTGTTCCTCCGTTTTTAGTTACGTCGTGTCCTGCGTGTAATGCGTTTGTTGCAAATTTATTTGTGCTCATGATATTTTATTTTTGATGTTATTGTTTTTTTTTATGTCTTTAATTTTACTGAGTTTGATTCAGCTACACATTCGACAACATCGTCTTGGATTGTAAATTGCTATTTTCATAATTGTTGTGTTTTTAGAAATAAAAAAACCTCTGCTTTCGACAGAGGTTATATTGAATTAATTTACTTTTAAAATTATGCAATAGGCTTCCTCTGCGGATTGTTCCACATCATCATACACATATTGCACATTGTAAAGTTCATTTTCTATTTCTTTTAGTTTGACAGGGCAAAATTAGATTTATTTTCTGCAATAAAAAAATAAATAGATTATTTTTCTAAATTTTGTTATTTTAAAATCAATATTTAGAATATTTTTCATTAAAAACAACTTTTAAACCGAAAATCATTCTAACAAAACATCAATTTATAATTTCCAAAGAAAAAAATAAAAAAAAGTTAACAATCATTTGGAATTCAAATTCATTTCATACATTTGCATCCGAAAACTAAGAGGAAAAATTTGAACTGATTGCAACCTCATTAAAAAATGCTAAAGCAGTAATCACTACTCCTTTAGGCACTACCTGCAATTATTTTTCCTCGCTTAAAATTTAAAAATAATTTATTATGGCTTATTTATTTACGTCAGAATCAGTGAGTGAAGGACATCCTGACAAAGTTGCGGATCAAATTTCAGACGCATTAATTGATAACTTTTTAGCATTTGACCCTGAGTCAAAAGTAGCTTGTGAAACATTAGTTACAACAGGTCAAGTAATTTTAGCTGGAGAAGTAAAATCAAACACTTATTTAGATGTACAAACTATCGCAAGAGATGTAATCAAGAAAATTGGTTACACGAAAAGCGAATATATGTTCGAAGCAAATTCTTGCGGTGTTTTATCTGCAATTCACGAACAATCTGCCGATATTAACCAAGGTGTTGACAGAGCTAGTAAAGAAGAGCAAGGTGCTGGTGACCAAGGAATGATGTTTGGTTATGCCACAAATGAAACTGCTGAATTTATGCCGTTAGCATTAAAACTATCTCATCAATTATTACAAGATTTAGCCGATTTAAGAAGAGAAAACAACGAAATCACTTACTTACGTCCAGACGCTAAATCTCAAGTTACTTTAGAATATTCTGATGATAACAAACCGGTTCGTATTGATGCTATTGTAGTTTCAACTCAACATGATGATTTTGCTGATGAACCAACGATGTTAGCAAAAATCAAAAAAGATATTATTGAGATTTTGATTCCAAGAGTGATTGCTAAAAATCCTCAATATGCTCATTTATTTAATGATGCGATTAAATACCACATTAACCCAACAGGAAAATTCGTAATTGGTGGACCTCACGGAGATACTGGTTTAACAGGAAGAAAAATTATCGTAGATACTTACGGTGGAAAAGGAGCTCACGGTGGTGGTGCATTCTCTGGAAAAGACCCATCTAAAGTAGACCGTTCTGCTGCTTATGCTACACGTCATATTGCTAAAAATTTAGTAGCCGCAGGGGTTGCTGACGAAATTTTAGTACAAGTTTCTTATGCGATTGGAGTTGCGGAGCCAACATCAATCAATGTAAATACTTACGGAACAGCTAAAGTAAACCTAACTGACGGAGAAATCAGTAAAGTAGTAGAAAGCATTTTTGATATGCGTCCATACTTCATCGAACAACGTTTAAAATTAAGAAATCCAATCTACAGCGAAACTGCTGCTTACGGACACATGGGAAGAACTCCTGAAACTGTAACTAAAACGTTTACGGCTCCAGGTGGTTTAACAAAAACGGTTTCTGTTGAGTTATTTACTTGGGAAAAATTAGATTTCGTAGATAAAGTAAAAGCAGCTTTTAAGATTTAATCCTCAATAAAATTATAAAACAAAAATCCCGATATTTCAATCGGGATTTTTTTATGATTAAAACTTTGCTCTCAAAGCTAAAACAAAATTCTTTCCAGGTGCCACAATTCCTGAACTATATGGTCGATAACGTTGGTCAGTGATATTTTCTAAACCAGCAGTAAGCGTGAAATTTTCGTTCAGCTTATACATCGATTTTAAATTCAATGTATACCAACTTGGTGAATAAGGATTTCCATTGCCATCAATTGCATAGATTTCTTTTTTACCTTTTTCTTCTTCGGCTAAATCTTCATAAGCAACTTCATCACTAAATTGAAGATTTACTTCCAAATCTAATTTAGAATTAGCATAACCCACTCTAGAAACACCAAAAAATGGTGCTGCATGACGCGACGGACTTTTATCGCCATTATCCAATTCTTCTTCTCCCTTCTGGAAATTCAAATCGGTTGAAAAGCGAAATCCAGATGTTAATTTTACCTCAACTCCAGCCTGAACTCCATACACATTTGCTTTTGCTGCATTTTGAATGGCTTGTACTTGGCTCAACTCACCATCGTATACAATTTCAGAAGCGCCATTTAGTGTAAAATCTCTACGAACTAAAGCATTATCCAATAGTGTATAATAAGTAGAAACATCAACTTTTACGTTTTTTCCAAACAACTTGGCAACGTTCAAATCTACATTATAAGCGTATTCAGCTTCTAAATTAGGATTTGGAATTACAACAGAACCAGGTTCAGAATCAAATACTTTTCCCACATCATCCACATTTGGCGAACGGAAAGCGGTTGCTACATTTGAACTTATTACCCATTTATCTGTTGGGCGATAAACAATTCCTGCACTTCCAGTTAGAGAACCATTATCAATATCGGCTTCTGTAAAAGGAAATGGGTAAAACGCAGTGTCAAAATCAGCCTTCAAAATGAACTGATTATAACGTAATCCTGCTTGAAGCAATGTTTTTTCAGAAATTTTATATTGGTCATTCAAATAAACACCAATCGATTGCCATTTTGCTTGTGGGTATCTTGCTGGGCCAACTGCACTTGTTCCTGCTACAATATCTTCATTAATTCCTGTTGAATTTACATCGTTTAAAACGTATTCAAATCCATAGAAAACTTTGTTTTTTTCACTTGTTGCTTTCGTAAAGTCAGTATTTAATGAATAAGCATTTACTTTCTCTGTTCTAATTTCTCTGTTTGGATTATTAATATTTCTACTCACACGACTTTCTTCAAAGAACTGATGTGCTAAACGCAAAGACATTTCATCAAATAACTTAGATTTTGAATGATGTGTAATATTCAAATTATTCATAATCCATTTTTGTGGACCATAATAAAATTCGCCATATCGAGGTAAACCTGCATTAGTATAACGAATATGTCTATCGTAGCGAGAATAACTCGAAGTTTCTGAAAAATGAAATCCATATTGAAAATCCCATTTTTCATTAGGCGCAAATCTTACTTTTTGCATCAAATTGATTTGGGAATATGCCGTTGGTTTTTGTACTAAAGGATCGTCATTCGTCACCACTACATCTACTCCATTTTGTCGTTGCACATAAAACGGGCGCAAATATTCATCTGGTCCGTGCGAACCCATTCGTAAATCACCAAAATCATTTGAACTGATGCTTGTAACTGAAGCCCATTTTTTCCAACCAACATTCACATCAAAATGACCTGTTTTTTCGTTATTGGCTGAAGAATATCGTGTTACTGCACTTCCAGTAACAAATGCTTTTTCTTCTGAAGAAAATTGAGGTGTTAAAGTTTGAAAACTCATGACACCACCAATTGCGTCACTCCCATACATTACAGAACCTGGCCCAAATAATACTTCTGTACTCTCAGTTGCGAAAGGGTCTAATGAAATTACATTTTGAATATTTCCTCCTCTAAAAATGGCAGTATTCATTCTAATTCCGTCTATGGCATACAATAATCTATTGGTTGCAAACCCTCGAATCATTGGACTTCCACCACCTTGCTGACTTTTTTGCATAAACACTTTTCCAGAAATCGTTAACAAATCTGCAGCAGTTTGTGGATTTTGTAAAGCAACTTTGCTTGCTGTAATAACCGATATTTTCTGAGGAATTGATTTGGAATTTTGTTTCCATCGGTTAGCCGAAACAACAATTTCATCTAATTCTGTTGCAACGGTATCTTTTGCTGTTTGTGTAAAACCAATAAATGGCAATAACACAACAGCATAAAATATAATTTTTCTCATTTTTTTAAGAATATTTTATTAATTCTAATTATTTATTTATTTCAATACTATTGATAAATATTGAAAGTAATTTTAAGAAAAACTATTTGGTGGTGGATTGTCTAATTTTATAAGTAAATAATTGTAAAAATTAGTATAAAAAGTTTTACTAAAAAATCTTTCACAACCTGATGAAAATGGTTCCCAAACAACAACTTGCTCAAAATACAAAGACTTATAAAATTCGACAATTTGTAATTGTTTTTCTTTTGAAGGAATATCATTTTGGTAAACACTTGCTAATAATTTAGTCAATTGTTGATTTAACTTGGTTTCTTCAAAATCCCACCAACACCAATATTTAACAGAGTCTTTAGTAATAATTTTATCAACAATGTCATACATCTGACTATTAAACTCAAACTCTTTTGAATGTTTCCAATGTAGTTTTGTTTTAATTTCTTTATTTGAAAATTTTAGAAGAACCAATTCTTTTTTATCTATCCCGGCAATCATTTTCCATTTTACTTCTTTTTTAACTGCACGCTTTCGCTGTTGAATCCAAGTATAGGTTACAACCGCTGGTGCTATCAGTAAAAACAGCAAAATAATACTAATGATTTGTTTTTTCATTGGGACTACTAAACGCCCAAAGATAGAAAAAAATACAAGATCTACATACCGCTTCTAATTGCTTCCACTGGATCTAATTTAGAAGCAGAAATAGCAGGAATAATACCGGAAATTAATCCAATTAAAGCAGCTAATCCAGAACCTAATAACATATTTGAAGCACTTAAAACAAATTCGAAATCTAAAGCGCTTGACAATATTAAAGCAATAATCCAAACTAAAAACATACCAACAATTCCTCCAATTAATGACAAAATAACGGCCTCAAATAAGAATTGAAACAAAATGAATTTATTTTTAGCACCGAGCGCTTTTTGAATTCCAATTAAATTAGTACGTTCTTTTACCGATACGAACATAATATTAGCAATACCAAATCCGCCTACCAAAAGCGAAAACGCACTAATAATCCAACCAATCATGTTCATTTGACCAATGATGTTATCAATAAAATCGGTAAATCCAGAAAGCACATTCATGAAGAAATTGTCAATTTCACCAGTTTTTACACCTCTAAAAGCTCTTAACTTCTGACCTAATTCAGCTTTAAATTCTTCTACATCTATGCCTTTTTCTGGTTTTATTAAAATGGCAGGTGTTAACATATCGTTGTTGTCGCCATACATTCTTCGTAAAAAATTCACAGGAAAAAATACTGCTACATCACCACTATCTCCAAACATTCCTTGCCCTTGTTTTTTCAAAACGCCAATCACAGTAAACTTTTGTCCATACAATCGTACTTTCTTACCAATGGGGTCACTTTCTTCAAATAAACCTGTAGCAACTTCACTTCCAATAACAATAACAGGACTTCCCGAATTAGACTCAGCAGCATTAAATAATCTTCCTTTATCAATTTTTAAGGGCTCAATATCAAAAAAATCTTCTGTTGAAGGTTTAACACGAATAGAGTTTACCGTTTTAGACTCGTATTTGATGTTTTCGTTTCGGGTAAATAAATTGAATGATATTTTATCAATTCCGTTTACATTTCGCTTAATGTGTTCAAATTCTTCATACGTAACATCAGGAAATTGTTCACGTTTCCAACGAGGAACTTCAGACGGACCAAATGAAAAACGCATTAAATACACGGTATTCATGTCCATATCACTCAAATCTTCCTTGATTTTTTTATCCATAGAATCTACCGCAGCCAACACCGCAATAATGGAAAAAATACCAATGGTAACACCTAACAACGATAAAAGTGTACGCAATTTATTGTTGCGCAACGCGTTAATGGCAAAACTGAAACTTTCTGAAAGTAATCGTAAATATAAAAGCATAATAATGAGCTATAACTATAAGTAGAGCAATGAGTGAAAATGTTACAATTGAGGGGAATTTATTTATATTTGAGAAATGAAATCAAATCTTCTTAAAACTAGAACTAGCGATTAGAAAACTTTTATTTAAACATTATTATTCATGAAAAAAAAGATATTATTCTTAATTATCGTATTAATATTATTAAGCTGTAAATCAACCTTAAAGTCATCATATCAATCAAATTGTTTCCTTTATGGAAAACCTGAATATGTTTTAAAAATCAATGAAAATGGAAAATTCCATTTTAGATCTTTCTTAGATGATACTATTAATGGAAACTGGACTTTATCAAAAGACACATTAATACTAGGTTCAGATTATTTTATAGAAGCATCTTCTTTTGATATTGAAAAAGATTCAATTGTAAAGAACACAAAATATACAGAATTCAATAAACAAGAAAAATACTTAATCAAAAGAAAGAAATTATTCTTAATAACTAAAAAAGGTATTTCAAAAGAATGTTATCTGAAATAATTTATTTTTAACAACAAAAATCCCTTCCAATAAAGTTTGACTATTTTAAGAAGTATAACTACTTTTGCACCACGAAAACAACAACATTTATCTGAGACTATTCAGACACAACAACACAACACCATGAACACAACAAAAAAAATTGCTTCGGCATTGATTTCTGTATTTGACAAAAACGGTTTAGAACCTATTGTTAAAGCCCTTCACCAAAACAATGTAACCATTTATTCTACCGGCGGAACTGAAACTTTTATTAAAGATTTAGGTATTCCAGTAGTCGCTGTAGAAGATATTACGGCTTTTCCTGAAATTTTAGGAGGAAGAGTAAAAACCTTGCATCCAAAAATCTTCGGTGGTATTTTAAACCGTCAAGACCATGCAGGTGATGTGGAACAAATGAAAGAATTCAACATTCCGCAAATCGATTTAGTGATTGTGGATTTGTATCCGTTTGAAAAAACAGTTGCTTCAGGTGCTAGCGAACAAGATATTATTGAGAAAATTGATATCGGTGGTATTTCGTTAATTAGAGCAGCAGCTAAAAATTTCAAAGACACAGTAATTGTTCCTTCTGTTGAACAATATGCAACATTTTTGAATTTCTACACCGAAAATAACGGTGGTACTACTTTAGAAAACAGAAAATTATTAGCTTCAAGAGCTTTTAATGTTTCTTCACATTATGATTCGGCTATTTTTAACTACTTCAATCAAGTTTTTGAAGAACCCGTTTTAAAAATTAGCGAGCAAAACGGAAATGTCCTTCGTTATGGTGAAAATCCACATCAAAAAGGATTTTTCTATGGCGATTTTGACAAAATGTTCAGCAAAGTACATGGAAAAGAAT
>Ga0209480_10000590_pt1 | contig 29304 bp, 25 predicted proteins | sample JI61114C2DNA_FD_187501 | JGI IMG/M metagenome (GOLD analysis project Ga0209480, IMG submission 187501) | Wastewater effluent complex algal communities from Wisconsin, to seasonally profile nutrient transformation and Carbon sequestration -... | ecosystem: Engineered > WWTP > Effluent > Algae... | reverse complement strand
TAAAAATTATAAACTACTTCTAATTTATAGTCTTTTAAAGATGCTTTTGCTTTGTCTAAATCTTGGGTAAATCCTAAAATATAACCGCCACCGCCAGAACCACATAATTTTAAATAGTAGTCGTTCGTGTCGATTCCTTTTTTCCACACTTGGTGAAATTGCTCTGGAATCATAGGTTTGAAATTATTCAACACTACTTTTGATAATTGTTTGGTGTTTTCTAATAACGATTTTACATCGCCATGTAAGAAGTTTTCGACACAAGCATCGGTATATTTTATGAATTGTGATTTTAACATCGTACGGAAACCATTATCTTTTAAGTTTTCCATGAAAATAGAAACCATTGGAGCAGTTTCGCCCACTATTCCTGAATCAATTAAGAAAACGGCACCTTTTCCTTGTGTGTTTTGCGTTGGAATTCCAGTCGCTTCAATATTATCTTTCGAATTGATTAAAATTGGAATACTCAAATAACTATTCAAAGGATCTAAACCTGAACTTTTTCCGTGGAAAAACGACTCCATTTGAGAAAAAATTGTTTTTAATTGCAATAACTTTTCATGTGTTAAATTTTCTAACACCGTAATTTTATCATTAGCATATTTATCATAAATAGCTGCTACTAGAGCACCACTACTTCCTACACCATATCCTTGAGGAATGCTTGAATCAAAATACATTCCGCTGTTCACATCTTGTTTTAAAACTTCTAAATTGAACGTTACTAATTCAGGTTGATCAGCTTGTAATTGCTTTAAATAAGTAACGAATTTTTTTAAACTTTCATTTGATTTAATTGCGTTTTCCGAAGTATTTTCATCTTTCTTTAAAGCACCATTATAGAAATTATAAGGAATTGAAAGTCCTTTCGAATCTTGGATAATTCCATATTCTCCGAAAAGTAATATTTTTGAGTAAAAAAGTGGTCCCTTCATAAATTTCAGTTTTCTTTTTCAGTAAACAATGAGTAAATATACAAAATTAATTTGATTTAGCGCCATTTCCAATTTGATCGCAAATGCACTGACCATTTTGACAATAACCAACTAATTCATCTTGGATAAATTGCAATACGTTTTCTTTCATGTTTTCAGGATATAAAACGTGCACATTGGCTCCTGCATCTAACGTGAAACAAACTGGAATTTGAGTTTCATTCCTAAATTTCCAAATTTTATTGATGATTTCTAATGTATTTGGTTTCATTAAAATAAAATACGGCATTGAAGTCATCATCATGGCGTGTAAAGTCAAAGCTTCGCTTTCTACAATTTTGATAAATTCTTCAATATTTCCTGATGATAAAATAGCTTTTATTTGGGATAAATTTTCATGAGCTTGTGAAAAACGTCTTTCGGCATAAGGATGATTGTGCATTAAATCGTGCCCAACCGTACTCGAAACTTGCTTCTCGCCTTTATCTACTAATAAAATCGTGTCTTGATAGTTTTTAAAGTTAGAATGAATTTCCGAAAATTCCACTCCAAACAAATCCGAACTTCCATCAATTTCTGCATGATTTCCCCAAACTACTACTTCGCCTTTGATGCTTCTACATGCACTTCCACTTCCTAATCTTGCTAAAAATGAAGCTTTTGAATAAAAATAATCATCAGAAATAGTTGGGTTAATTGCTTTTTCCAAACTCATGATATTCATTGCCAAAGCTGCCATTCCGGATGCCGAAGAAGCAATTCCTGAACTATGAGGAAAGGTGTTTTGAGTGTCAATTTTGAAATGATATTCCTTCAAAAACGGACAATATTTTTCAATTCTTTCGAAGAATTTTTGAATTTTAGGCTTAAAATCCTCTTTTGGTTTTCCTTCAAAAAGTAAATCGAATGAAAAACTATTATTTTCCGATTTTTTGACTACTTCTAATTTCGTGATTGTTTTACAATTGTTTAACGTAAAACTTATGGAAGGATTCGATGGAATTTGGTTTTCTTTCTTGCCCCAATATTTTACTAAGGCTATATTACTAGGTGCACTCCATTCGAAACTTGCAGAATCAATGGAATTATATGAGGTTGCGATAAAATTTTTTTCGGTAAGCATAGCTTAAAATTTTGACAAAAATACCTAATTTGATTGATTTTGTTCCCTTGATATTTCGTTAATTTGCCTATAAAATTAAAAACATGAACAAATATCTTAAAATTATATACTGCGTTGCCATCTGTTTAGCTGTTGGTTACTTATCGAGCAACGTAACGCAATCGAGCATTACTACTTGGTATCCAGAAATTAAAAAACCGCGTTTTAATCCGCCAAATTGGGTTTTTGCTCCTGTCTGGACCATGCTTTTCATTATGATGGGAATTGCCGCTGGTATGGTTTGGAATAAATTAGAATCGAATAAAGAATTAGTAAAAAAAGGATTGTTGTTTTTTACAGTTCAGCTACTTTTGAACGTTTTGTGGTCATATTTGTTCTTTGGATTGAATAATGTTTTATTGGCTTTAATCGAAATTATTTTGCTTTGGTTAATCATTTATGAAACGTACCATATTTTCAAACAAATAGATAAAAGAGCGAGTTATTTATTGATTCCGTATTTGGGTTGGGTTGGATTTGCAATTATTTTAACAGGAAGTATTTTTTGGTTGAATAGATAAAAAAGACATAAAAAAAGCACTCATTTTAGACTGCACCCAACTTTTCTTATCTTTGAAGACATTTTTATAAAATATATGATACAATCCATGACGGGTTTTGGGAAAGCTTCTTTGCAATTACCAACCAAAAAAATTACCGTAGAAATCAAATCGTTAAACAGTAAAGGTTTAGACTTAAATACTCGAATGCCATCGGTTTTTCGTGAAATGGAATTAGGTTTACGTAATCAAATTTCACAACGTTTAGAACGTGGAAAAGTTGATTTTTCACTTTATGTGGAAGTTACAGGGGAAGAAACGACTTCAAAAATCAATGTGCCAATTATAAAAGGGTACATCAACCAAATGAAAGCCGTGATTCCAACTGCTGATGAAACAGAATTAATGAAAATGGCAGTTCGCATGTCCGATGCTTTAAAAACCGAGCGCGACGAAATCGATGAAAACGAATGGAAACAAATCCAAACCGTAATTGATGAAGCTTTGGAAAACATCGCTAATTTTAGAAAAGACGAAGGTGCTTCTTTGGAAAAAGAATTCCAATTGCGCATTTCAAACATCAATAATTTAATGAACGAAGCGGTTTCTTACGATGCTGAACGCGTTGAAACGGTTAAAACTCGTTTAAGAACTGCTTTAGACGAATTAAAAGTGAATGTTGATGAAAATCGTTTTGAACAAGAATTGATTTTTTATCTAGAAAAATACGATATTACCGAAGAAAAAGTGCGTTTGGGCAACCATTTGAACTATTTCTTAGAAACACTAAATGGAACCGAAGCGAATGGTAGAAAATTAGGTTTCATCACACAAGAAATGGGAAGAGAAATCAATACCATGGGTTCTAAATCCAACCATACCGAAATGCAAAAACTGGTAGTAATGATGAAAGATGAGCTGGAAAAGATTAAGGAACAAGTTTTGAATGTTCTTTAATTTTAGTGAAAAGTGAATAGTAAAAAGCCAAAAAATGAGTAGTATAAATTCATATAAAGATTTATTAATTTGGAAAAAAAGTATAGTTATAGTGGTAAAAGTTTATCAATTAACTAAAGCATTTCCATCTGAAGAATTATACGCTCTAACAAGTCAAATTAAAAGAGCTTCCGTTTCAATTCCGTCTAACATAGCTGAAGGTTATGGAAGAAACACCGACAAATCTTTTAGCCATTTTATTGATATTTCAAGAGGTTCTTTATGCGAATTAGAAACTCAATTAATCATAGCAAAAGAATTAGGTTTTATTGTTAATTATGAATTGTATAATGAAATTTTAGAACTTATTATAGAAGAATCTAAAATGATAAACGCTTTTTCTAAATCACTTAAATAAGCTTATCACTAATTACTTATCACTAGAAAATAACACAACAAAATGACTAAAGGAAAATTATTAGTATTCTCTGCGCCATCAGGTTCAGGAAAAACTACCATAGTAAAACATTTATTAGCCAAACCCGATTTGAATTTAGAATTTTCGATTTCGTGTACAACACGCGTGTCACGTGGCGAAGAAGTGCATGGAAAAGATTATTATTTTATCTCTTGGGACGAATTCAAAAAGCATATTAAATCGGAAGATTTTGTAGAATGGGAAGAAGTATATACCGATAATTTCTACGGAACTTTAAAAGCCGAAGTAGAACGAATCTGGGCTTTAGGAAAACACGTTATTTTTGATATTGACGTTGCGGGCGGATTGCGTATTAAAAGCAAATTTCCGAATGAAACCTTAGCTGTTTTTGTAAAACCACCAAGTGTCGACGAATTAAAACGTCGCCTAAAACAACGCTCTACAGAAAGCGAAGACAAAATCAACATGCGTATTGCAAAAGCATCGGTAGAATTAGCAACAGCTCCACAGTTTGACACCATCATCAAAAATTATGATTTAGATGTGGCAAAAGAAGACGCATACAAATTGGTAAAGGATTTTATTAGTAAATAAAAAGTATAACACAAAGTCTCACTAAGTTTTGCACCAAGTAGCACAAAAAACTTCGTGAAACTCTGCGTAAAACTTCGTGAAACTCTATGTAACAAAATGAAAATAGGATTGTATTTCGGAACGTTTAATCCCATTCATATTGGGCATTTAATTATTGCCAATCACATGGCGGAGCATTCTGATTTGGATCAAATTTGGATGGTGGTTACTCCACACAATCCACACAAACAGAAAAATACCTTGTTAGATGATTACCATCGTTTGCACATGGTGCATTTGGCAACTGAAGATTACCCAAAAATCCAACCTTCGGATATTGAATTCAAATTACCGCAACCGAATTATACCGTAAATACATTAGCTCATTTACAAGAAAAATTTCCTAAACACGAATTTTCTTTAATCATGGGCGAAGACAATTTGAACTCGCTTCACAAATGGAAAAACTACGAAGTCATTTTGCAAAATCATGATATTTATGTGTATCCGCGACTAAATTCTGGTGAAATTGACGATCAATTTATCAATCATGCAAAAATTCATAGAGTTGGCGCACCTGTAATTGAATTATCCTCAACCTTCATTCGCAAAAGCATTAAAAACGGTAAAAATGTAGTTCCAATGTTACCCAATAAAGTTTGGGAATATGTAGAACATAATTTGTTTTATAAGAAGTAATTATGGACAAAATCAATCCGATAATAGAATCTGAAATTGAAAAATACCCTAAAAAGTTGAATTTAGTAATTAATGATTTTTTAGGTGCTAGTTATTTTATACGTTCAAAAGAAATTTCGGCTAATGATCTAAGAAATTTAAATGAAAAGATTTATAAAAGTGATTTCGAATTTTTACTTTTAATCATTTGTATTTGTTTTTTTGGAGTTATCTATTCATTATTAGTTCATGAATACACCTTTAACTTAATTGCTATTCAATTTTTATTATTAGTATTGCTTTTAGTTGGATTTATTTATTACTGGAGAAAAGTTGATATTCTTAAAATAAACAAAAATGGATTAGAGTCAAATAAAGAATTAATTAACTGGAATCAAATTTATGATTATGGCGTCTATGTCCAAAGCGGAAGGGCTACATCATATAGCTTATTACTATTTCTAAATAATCAAAACATAAAAAAAATTGATATTACATTTATCAATTTAAAACATAAGGAATTTTTAGGAGAAATGAATTTTTTCAGAAATAGATATTATTCTAATCGAAACCATTCTTAACATTCCTTTACCATTCGTTTCCAATCGCATTGTGTAACTTTGTCGAGATGCTGAGCTAAATTCAGCAAGACAACTATTATGCTAAACTTCGAATTATACAATCCTGTAAACTATGTCTTTGGAAAAGGACAAATTGAAAAACTAACTGAATTAGTTCCAACAAATACTAAAATTCTGTTAGCTTATGGTGGCGGAAGTATCTTCAAAAATGGTGTTTATGACCAAGTAAAAGCGGCTTTACCCAATCACGATATTGTGGAATTTGGTGGTATCGAACCAAATCCTCGTTTTGAAACTTTAATGAAAGCAGTTGAAATTATTCGTGCTGAAAAAATTGGTTTCATTTTAGCTGTTGGTGGCGGAAGCGTGATTGATGGTGTAAAATTTATTTCGGCAGCCGTTAATTTTGAAGGTGACGAAGCGGATATCTTGAAAAAACGAATTTTATTCAAAGATGTTGCTAAGGTGATTCCTTTTGGAACCGTTTTGACGTTACCAGCAACAGGCTCTGAGATGAATTCAGGTGCTGTGGTTACCATTGAAGCTACGCAAGAAAAACTAACGTTAGGCGGAAGTGCTTTGTTTCCTGTTTTTTCAATTGTGGATCCAACGGTGATTACTTCGTTACCAAAAAGACAATTACAAAACGGGGTTGTGGATGCGTTCACGCACGTGATGGAGCAATATTTGACCTATACTCACGATGCTTTATTGCAAGACCGAATTTCAGAAAGTATTTTACAAACGTTAATTGAAATTGGTCCCGATGTAGTGGAAAACCCTAGTGATTATAAATTAGCTTCTAACTTTGTTTGGAGTGCAACCATGGCATTGAATGGCTTAATTCAAAAAGGAGTTCCTTCCGATTGGGCAACACACATGATTGGTCATGAATTGACGGCTTTATACGAAATTGATCATGCGAGAACATTGGCAATCATTGGACCAAATTTATACCGAGTGATGTTTGATACGAAAAAAGACAAATTAGCACAATACGGGCAACGTATTTGGAATATTCAAGGAAATTCAACCGAAGAAATTGCTGAAAAAGCCATTGAAAAAACCGTTGAATTCTTCCATAAAATGGGCATGAAAACCAAATTATCTGAAAACACGAAAGATTATGAAAACACTGCTGATTTCATCGCCAATCGATTTGAAGAAAGAGGTTGTAAAGTGTTAGGTGAAAAACAAAATATAACCATCGAAAAGGTAAAAGCAATCGTAGAAATGAGTTATTAAAATCGCTTAACGGAAGCATTTTTGTAAATCCTATTAAAATAACTATTTTTGACGACTATTAATAAATTAAAGATGGAAAAAAAGCCAAAATTTGCAGTCATTGGAGGAGGAAGCTGGGCTACTGCAATTGCAAAAATGCTTTGTGAGAATCAAGACGAAATTGCTTGGTACATGCGAAGCACGTATGCTATTGAACATTTAAAACATCAAAAACACAACCCAAATTATTTAAGTTCGGTAGCATTTGATACCAATAAATTAATACTTACAAACGACATTAATGAAGCAGTTGCTTACGCTGATTATGTGATTTTTGTAGTTCCTTCTGCTTTTTTAAGCAAAGAATTAGAAACTTTAACCGAAAGTTTAGAGGGAAAAATCATTTTTTCTGCAATAAAAGGAATTGTTCCAGAATCGAGCTTAATTGTTGGGGAACATTTTCATAATAAATACGACATTCCTTTTGAAAATATTGGAGTAATTACAGGTCCGTGTCACGCGGAAGAAGTAGCTATGGAACGTTTATCATACTTAACGATTGCTTGTAGTGACAGAAAAAAAGCCAAATACGTTGCTAAAAATCTGAATTCACACTATATCAAGGCAAAGACTTCTGATGATATTATTGGAACAGAATATGCAGCGGTTTTAAAAAATATTTACGCTATTGCTGCTGGAATTGCTCATGGTTTAGGTTATGGAGATAATTTTCAAGCAGTTTTGATGAGTAACGGAATTCGCGAAATGAAAAAATTCATTCGAAAAGTACATAAAATGAAAAGAAACATTAATAATTCGGCTTATTTGGGCGATTTATTAGTAACGGGATATTCTGTATTTTCTCGTAATAGAATGTTTGGAAACATGATTGGAAAAGGTTACACCGTAAAATCAGCACAAATGGAAATGAGTATGATTGCCGAAGGATATTACGCTGTAAAAAGTGCCTATAAATTAAATCAAGAATACGGAGCTGATACTCCAATTATAGATGCTGTCTACAAAATTTTATACCAAAGCAAAGAAGCAAAGACTGTTTTTAAAGAATTAACTGAAAAATTGAATTAATTTTTTTGGATATTATAGCTTAAAAATATAAATAACAGATATACAATTAGTTATTTATATTTTGTATAAAATAGAAATAGTATATTTGTCAAATATTTACAAAAAGGTATGGAGAATCTTATAAATCATCCTGGAATAATAGCTACATTTACAATAATAATTTTGGCAATGCTAATTTTAGATTTAGGAGTTTTAAATAAAAAAGGTCATGTAGTTTCTAATCGAGAAGCGGCCATTTGGTCAGCTGTTTGGATTTTCTTATCTATGGGATTTAGTGGTATAATTTATCACTATATAGGTGTCGAAAAATTTATGCAATTTCAAGGTGCATATTGGATTGAAAAAGCACTTTCAGTTGATAATTTATTCGTTTTTATATTAGTTTTTGGCTATTTCAACGTAGCAAAAGAAGCTCAACATAAAGTGTTATTTTGGGGTGTAATTGGCGCTTTGGTTTTTAGAGCTATTTTCATCTTTACCGGAGTTTGGTTGCTGAATTACACTTATTTACCCAAAATAGAATTATTTGATCAAGTAGTGAAAATTAACTATTTGTTAACTATTTTCGGAATTATTCTAATTGTAGCTGGAATCAAATCCGGGTTTAGTAGTGAAGAAGACGATGGAAGTAAAGATTTTAGTAAAAGTGCTGGTTCTAAATTTGTACATAAGTTTTTTAAAGTAAGTCCGAATTTTGATAGCGATAAATTTTTCACTACTCAAAATGGAATTAAAATGGCAACACCTTTATTTGTGGTTGTAGCTATTGTAGAGTTTACAGATTTATTATTTGCAGTAGACAGTATTCCAGCAATTTTTGCCATTGCACCAGATGATCCATTTATTTTGTACACATCTAATATTTTTGCAATTTTAGGATTGCGTTCGCTGTATTTCCTTTTGGCAAACTTTATGTACATGTTCAGTAAATTGAAATACGGATTAGCATTCATCTTAGTTTTTATAGGTGTAAAAATGATTGTAGCACCTTTTTATCACATAGAAACATCATATTCATTAATGGTTGTTGGAAGCGTATTGATCTTATCTGTAATCACTTCTTTGTTGTTTCCGGACAAAGATTAAACATTAATAATTAAAGAACCTAGAAGGATTATTATAGTTTTCATATTTAGATTGTTTTTGGTAGTTATTTTAAATTGTTGATGATAAAAAAAGCACCCAATTTCTTGAGTGCTTTTTAAAAATTAGTGTCTGATATTATTTAAAATCTGCATCAGTTACACTTTCGTTAACTTTAACTTCAGATGTTGTTAATTCAATTTCTATACCAACATTCATAATAGTTTTGTATGGGAATTTTAATCCTTTAACATCTTTATAGTCTTGATAGTAAGTTGTTTGTGTCATTTTTTGACCTGCTTGTTCCATTTCTTTAGCTTCAGCAACTTTAAATCCTGTTTTTACATCATAATATAATGTTGATTTTCCATTTTTGATAGCATACGCATCAGTACCATTAATATTTTCAATTCCAGTTAACGTTACAGCTTTGTCTGTTAGCAAAGCTAGTTCTTTAAAAGTTGTTGCATCAGCTTGCATGTCTTTTAATTCATCTCCTGTAAAGTCTTTTCTTTTACCTTGTTGCACCATGTATGCTTCTTTTTCATTTACTATTTGTTTCATCATTACCATTCCCATAGCTTTCATTTCAACACCTAATTTTTTATGAGCTGTTTTTACAACCAATTCTAATGGAGTTCCTTGAACTGTTCCAGAGGAAAAAACAGCTAGTGTTTTTATATTTTTAACTGCTTTTTCACCACCAATAGCTTTGATGTAATCGTTTAAAACTGTTTGTGCTGTTACTCCAGTTGGAACTGGTTTTTTAACTTCTGGTTTTTCTGTTGGATTACCATATTTGTCAAAGTAGAAAATAGGTAATTTTTCTCTTTTACTCATGGTTTCTAATCCTGGTAAAACATCGCCAGCTTTTCCAACAATTACAACTCTAGTTTTGTCAGCTAAGAAATATTTATTAGCTGCGTTTTTAATATCTTCGGCGGTAACTGCATTAATATTCTTGATGTAATTTTCGTAAAAATCTTCTGGCAAACCTTGTGTTTCTTTATTTAAAGCATAACCTGCTATTGTAGAAGGTTTTTCAATTTGCATCACAAAGTTTCCGATGTATTTTGCTTTTGCATTTTTTAAATCTTCATCTGAAACTAACTCGGTTCTAATTCTTTTTAATTCGTTAAATATTTCTACAACAGCACTATCGGTTACAGCATTTCTAACAGAAGACCCTGAGCGAAATTTATTGATATATTTTCCAGAACTTAATGAAGAATAAGCTCCATACGTCCAACCGTGTTTTTCACGTAAGTTTAAAAATAATCTTCCTTCTCCACCACCACCTAAAATTTGGTTTGCTAATAATGAAGCAAAATATTCTTTATCGGTCATTTTTAAATTAGACAAGTTAACTAATGCAATTTCAGATTGTACTGCATTTGAAGCGTCTATGAAGTTTATTTGGCTGTATTGAACGTCTTTTGGTTCAGAATAAGTTAATTGAGGGGCAATGGCTTTTTTCCATTTTCCAAAGAGTTTTTCAACTTGTTTTTTGATGTCTTTAAAGTTAACATCACCTACAATTACTAAATATGCATTTCCTGGAACAAAATAAGTATTATAGTTGATAACTATATCTTGAAGTGTTACATTATTTAGTGTTTCTTCGCTTGTAAATTCGCCTTTATAATGTTCTTTTCCATAAGTCAAAACATTTTCAACTCTTTTTGCAATAGAAGTTACACTTTTTTCATCGGCTTTTAAACTTTCGATGATTTTTGCTTTTTCTTTTTCAAATTCTTCTTGAACAAATAGTGGATTTAAAGCTCCATCTGCCATTAATTCTAAGATTCTTTTTGAATATCTAGACAATCCGTTTGCATAAGCTCCAGAAGCATGAATATTGATATTTGCTCCTAAAAAGTCGATTTCTTCATTAAAAGCGTCTTTTGTTATGGTTTCTGTTCCATTTCCAATCATCGAACTTAAAATATCAGAAATTCCTTTTTTAGTTCCTTCTGTATAAGGTGGATTGTCTAATGTTAAGTTAAAAGAAACTCTAGGCAATTTGTGATTTTCTACTACTAAAACTTTTAAACCATTTTTAAGCACAAAACTTTGTGGCTTATTAATGTTTATTGATGGAGCTGGACCTGCTTTAGGTTGTGGTCTATCTTGTGCTTGCATAGTTATTGTTAAAAATAAACTGGCTGCGATGTATATAAATTTTTTCATATGTTTTCGATCTTAGTTTTGAGCTTTGTCTTTAGCAGGAACATAGTCTAAAATCATTCTTTGGTTTGAATTTAGGTATTTTTTTGCTGTTTCTCTGATTTCTTCTCTTGTAATAGAACGATAAATATCAATTTCAGTATTAATCAAGTTGATATCGCCATATAACATATAGTAAGTTGCTAAATTATCAGCGATTCCTTCTACTGAAGCATTGTTACTTACATAATTACTTTCAAATTTGTTTTGAAGTTTTTGGAAATCGTTTTCAGAAATTAATTCGGTTTGCATTTTTGCAATTTCTTCGTCAATTTCTTTTAAGATTGATACAGTAGTATTATCACCCATTGGTAAACCATAAATTAAATACATACCGTAATCTTCTTGACTGTAGTTGAAAGCTCCAATTTGTAAAGCCATTTTTTTGTCGTCTACAATTTTTTTGTATAATTTAGAACTTTTACCATCTGATAAATAAGTCGATATCATATCTAAAACTCTTGCATCGCGTGATTTCATTGAAGGTGTTCTGTATGAAGCAACCAACATTGGAATTTGAATATTTGGATCTTCCCAAGACGCTTTGAATTCTTGTGTAATTGGTGCTTCTTCTACTTTTTGACGTGTAACAGGAGCTCCTTTAGGAATAGCGCTGAAGTACTTTTTAACCCATTCTTTAGCCTGTGCTTTGTCAAATTGACCTGCAATTACTAAAACAGCGTTATTTGGCACATAGAATTTTTTGTTAAATGCTTGAAACTCTTCTAAAGTTGCAGCATCTAAATGTTCCATTTCACCAATTGTTGTCCATTTATATGGATGTACTTTGAACATGTTTTGTTTAACCGCTTTGATTAAGTTTCCATAAGGTTGATTGTCTACGCGAAGTCTTTTTTCTTCTTTAACTACTTCGTTTTGTGTGTCAACGCCAATTTGATTAATTACAGGGTGCATTAATCGTTCAGATTCCATCCAAATGGCTAACTCTAAATTGTTTGAAGGGAAAACTTCGTAGTAATATGTTCTGTCGTCTGTAGTGTTAGCATTGTTGTTTCCTCCATTTGCTGTAACTAATTTAAACCATTCTCCACGAGCTATATTTTTTGTTCCTTCAAATAAAAGGTGTTCAAAAAAGTGTGCAAAACCTGTACGATTTGGTTGTTCGTCTTTTGCTCCTACATGATACATAACCGAAGTGATTACAACTGGAGCCGAATTGTCTTGATGAAGCACAACATGAAGGCCATTGTCTAAATCAAACTCTTCGAATGTTACTTTTTGAGCTGAAGCAGTTCCGCCAAGCATTAGTGCAGTTCCTAAAGCCATTAAAGATTTTTTCATACGTTATTAATTTGTTGATATAATTTTTATAAGTCGCAATTTTCTAATAATGTTACAAAAATCGTTATTTTTTATATAAAAATGCATCGAAATATTTTTTTTAGTATTTTATTACAATCATTAGTTGTTTGATTTATAAATTATTGTATATTTGCAACCTTAAAATTTTTAACTAAACTCATTGTTATGTACGCAATCGTAGAGATAGCAGGGCAACAATTCAAAGTAAGCAAAGACCAAAAGGTTTATGTTCACCGTTTAGCTTCAGAAGAAGGTTCGAAAGTTTCTTTCGATAAAGTTCTTTTGTTAGATGACAACGGTAGCGTAACTTTAGGCGCCCCAGCTGTAGAAGGAGCTTCAGTAGAAGCCAAAGTGTTACAACACTTAAAAGGTGATAAAGTAATTGTCTTCAAAAAGAAAAGAAGAAAAGGTTACAAAAAGAAAAACGGTCACAGACAATCATTTACTCAAATATTAATTGAGGGAATTTTGGCAAGTGGTTCAACTAGAAAATCAGCCGCTCCTAAAAAAGAAGTAGCATCAAAACCTGAAAAATTAGTTGAAAACGTAGAAGAAAAAACTCCAAAAGCAAAAGTTTCTAAAAAAGGTGATGACTTAACTATTGTAGAAGGTATTGGTCCGAAAGCTGCTGAAGCATTAGTAGCTGCAGGAATTGATACGTTTGTAAAATTAGCTGCTGCATCTGCTGAAGAAGTAAAAGCTATTTTAGATGCATCTGCTTCTAAAGTCCAACATTTAGATCCAACTACTTGGGCTCAACAAGCACAATTAGCTGCTGATGGTAAAATGGACGAATTAAAAAAATTACAAGATGAGTTAAACGGTGGTAAAGCTGTTTAATTAGTATTAACTTATAAAACCAAAACATCATGGCTCACAAAAAAGGTGTCGGTAGCTCGAAGAATGGTAGAGAATCAGAATCGAAACGTTTAGGTGTTAAGATTTATGGTGGTCAAGCTGCTATTGCAGGAAGCATCATTGTTAGACAAAGAGGTTCTAAGCATAATCCAGGTGAAAATGTTTACATGGGAAAAGATCATACTTTACATGCTAAAGTTGATGGAGTAGTAAAATTCCAGAAAAAAGCTGAAAATAAATCGTATGTATCTGTTATTCCATTTGAAGCTTGATAAAACTTTATAACACTATCCTAAAAAGTGTGTAAATTAACAATAAAGGGGTTTTACTTTTTAATTAGAGTTGAACCCTTTTTTTAAATATAGTTAAGAACGAATTTAGGATTAATCCCTAGTTATTAGTACAAACCATTTTTTTGGTTACTTCTCTCAAAGAAATAATATCCGGATTTTAAACAGCATCTTTGTTTGGAATTATTAATTTATTTTTAGTGTACTTTTCTAATCTTATCCATTAAGATTCTCGATTAAATTGGCAGTATGAATTATTTTCCTTATTTTTTAATGGGAAGCCAAAAATACGATGAGTTCTTCCCAATTTTCTTCTCAAGATTTTATTACATAAGGGATGATATTTATGATTCTACTTATTAGTAAAATATTCTAGAAATCAAGAACACACTTATTTTCCCTGTTGATTCATGCTTATTTTTTGTGGTAAAGATTTGCTTTTTGAAGCCAATTTCATTTCAGAAATGATATTTAATGTTTCATCAACATACACATCTTTTTGCAAATCTTCATGCCAACGCTCACGTTTCTGTCTTAATAAAGTATCTTTTTTAAACAACACTATTTCATTTGGCAACGACTGAAATTGTAACTTATTATTGTAATTAGAAATTGCTTTAAATTTTTTGATTTTTGTATCAGCAATATCCATCTGTTTTTTAAATTCATTCAAATTTAAGCTAAATACATTTTCATCTTTACGTTCAAAAATCCATTTTGCATTTTCATCAATTAACTTAAAATTTGGATTTGATTCAATTCTTCTTTTAGAATTAGTAATAATATTTTCATAATTAGTATTAATCGGATTATACTTTACAGGCTCAATTTTATCCCAAGGCATAGCACTTTCTTCATCTCGTTCTCCCATATCTAAATATGAAAATCTGTCTGGAAAAACAATATCACTTTGAACTCCTTCACGTTGTGTAGAACCACCATTAATTCTGTAAAATTTTTGAATAGTAGTTTTTAAAGCACCTAAATCGCCATATGAACTTCCTCTCACAAACTGATTCAAATCAATTACATTCTGAACTGTTCCTTTACCATACGAATGTTTACTCCCTACTACAATTCCTCTTTTGTAATCCTGAATTGCAGCTGCGAAAATTTCTGACGCAGAAGCCGAAAAGTTATTAATCATTACCACAAGTGGTCCGTCATATTGCACTTTTTTATCTGGATCTGGTAAAATTTCCGGATTTCTTCCTGGCGCTTTTACTTGAACAACAGGTCCTTCTGTAATAAATAATCCGACCATTTTAACTACCGTTTCTAATGAACCTCCTCCGTTATCGCGCAAATCCATTACAATTCCATCTACATCTTGCTCTTTTAAACGCTCAATTTCAACAGCCACATCTTTAAATGCGTCTCTATTCTGCTTATTTTCAAAACTAATATAAAATTTTGGTAAATATATAATTCCGAATTTTCTTCCGTCTTTTTCAACTACTGATGATTTTGCGAACGTTTCTTCAGTTTCAACCTCATCTCTAATAATTGAAATTACTTTTAAAGAACCATCTACTTTTTTAACGGTTAATTTAACTTCGGTTCCTTTTGGACCTTTAATTTTCTTAACTACATCATCTAAACGCATTCCTGCAACATCAATTGGTTCTTCTTTTCCTTGCCCAACTTTTAAAATTAAATCACCTGCTTCTAATTCTTTTCCTCTCCAAGCTGGTCCGCCCGAAATTAATTCAGAAACTTCAATCGCATCATTTTTCTTTTGTAAACGAGCACCAATTCCTTGGAAAGTTCCACTCATGCTTACATCAAATTTTTCTTTATCTTCTGGTGAAAAATAGAAAGTATGTGGGTCAAATCGTTCTACAATTGAGTTTAAAAAAATTGAAAACCAATCATTTCTATCTAATTCCTTTTGAACGAAATCAAAATATTCATTTAATGATTTTAATGAATTTTCACGAACCTCTTCTTCAATTTTTTCAAAAGGTTTCACTTCATAAGCTACGTCTTTAGCTTTTTTATCATCTTCTAATGTTTGTTTATCTGTTATTGAAGAAAGAGCTTGTAATTTTAATTGTTTTCTCCATCGATCTGTCAATTCCGATTTATTTTTACTGTAGGGTAATTTCTCATAATCTACATTAATACTTTCATTAACATTAAAATCAAAAGGTTTATCTAAAATATCCTTGTAAATAGTACGAGATTCTCCCATTCTTTGTAATAAACGAGAATTGGTAAGATTAAAGAAAGTCAAATCTTTATTTTTAATCATATCATCAATTTGAATTTCATATTTACTGAATTCATCAATATCGCTTTGTAAAAAGAAACGTTTTGTAGGATCAATTCCGTCTAAATATTTTACATAGACTTTCTTAGAAAAATCATCATTAATTTCCACTGGACTATAATGACCTTTTTCTAAAACAAAGGTTAATAATTCTAAAAGTAACTTATCTTTTTCAGGGTCTTCCTTTTTTTGATTTGGAATAAAACTCCATAAAACTGCAGATAAAGCAGTTATTAATAAAATAACCTTATAATTTCTTTTCATAAATTCCACAATTCTTTTCATTAAAAAATTTTCAACTAAATTACACAAAAAATCATGCCATAAGCTTGCAATTTACTATAATTTTTTGTTAAACATATAAAAATAACAAAACAGAAAAAGTGTTTCGGTTTAAATTATTTAATTTAGCAAAAAATGTACAAAATGGCAAGACCACTTATATTGGTAACTAACGACGATAGCATTGTTGCTCCTGGAATTCGCGCTTTAATTGAAGTGATGAAAGAACTTGGTGATGTTGTAGTTGTAGCTCCAGATAGTCCACAAAGCGCAATGGGACACGCGATTACCATAAACAACACTTTAAAACTAGAAAAAGCACATTTAGACAAAGACCTTGAACAAGAATACAGCTGCAGTGGAACTCCAGTAGATTGCGTGAAAATTGCAGTAAACGAAATACTAAAAAAAAAACCCGATTTATGTGTTTCGGGTATTAATCACGGATCAAATTCTTCTATCAATGTAATTTATTCTGGAACAATGAGTGCTGCTGTTGAGGCTGGAATCGAAGGCATTCCTGCTATCGGATTTTCTTTGTTAGATTATAGTTGGGATGCCAATTTTGAACCCATCAAAAGTCACATCAAACAAATTGCTTCTGAAGTTTTGAAAAATGGTTTACCTGAAGGTGTAATTTTGAATGTTAATTTCCCGAAATTAAACAAAGAAGAAATAAAAGGAGTAAAAATTTGTCGTCAAGCGAAAGCTATGTGGCAAGAAGAATTTGATAAAAGAACGAATCCGCAGGGAAAAGAATATTATTGGTTAACTGGTAAGTTTGTCAATTTAGACAAAGGAACTGATACAGACGAATGGGCTTTAGAAAACGGTTACATTTCGATTGTTCCAGTTCAGTTTGATTTAACAGCTCATCATGCCATTCAGCAATTGAATGCTTGGGATTTATAAATTTAGACGTTTAAAATGAAATATTATATCATAGCAGGAGAAGCTTCAGGCGATTTACACGGCTCTAACTTAATGAAAGCATTATATGAAGAAGATCCATCAGCTGAAATTCGTTTTTGGGGTGGCGATTTGATGCAGCATGTAGGCGGAACTTTAGTGAAACACTATCGTAAGTTGGCTTTTATGGGTTTTATTGAAGTCATCATGAACTTGAAAACAATTTTGAATAACATCAAAATTTGCAAAAAAGACATCGAAGAATTTCAACCAGATGCCATGATTTTCATTGATTATCCTGGATTTAATATGCGAATTGCGACATGGGCAAAAGAGCGAAATATTCCAACACATTATTATATTTCACCTCAAATTTGGGCTTGGAAAGAAAATCGTATCAAAGCCATTAAACGCGATATTGATTTTATGTATGTGATTCTTCCGTTTGAGAAAGATTTTTACGAGAAAAAACATCATTTTCCAGTTCATTTTGTTGGACATCCATTAATTGATGCTATTGCGAGTAGAAGCGAAATATCTGATGAAATTTTTAGAAAAGAGAATCACTTATCTGAAAAACCAATAATTGCACTTTTGCCTGGAAGTAGAAAGCAAGAAATTTCTAAAATGCTTTCGATTATGCTTTCGGTAGTGAAAGATTTTCCAGAGTATCAGTTTGTGATAGCTGGAGCTCCAAGTCAGGAATACGAGTTTTACAAAACGTTTTTAACCAATGATAATGTAAAATTTATTTCGAATAAAACGTATGATTTATTGAGTCATTCTCATGCTGCATTAGTAACTTCTGGAACCGCAACTTTAGAAACAGCATTATTTAATGTTCCCGAAGTGGTTTGTTATAAAGGAAGTTATATTTCGTATCAAATTGCTAAACGAATTATCACCTTGAAATACATTTCATTGGTGAATTTAATCATGGACAAAGAAGTAGTTAAAGAATTAATTCAAGAAGAATTGAATACGAAAAACTTAAAAATTGAATTAGAAAAAATTCTAAATCTAGAAAACAGAACCATTTTATTGAAAAACTATGCTGACCTAAAACAAAATTTGGGTGGCGAAGGTGCAAGCAAAAAAACAGCTGAATTGATTGTGAATAGTTTACGGAAATAATCAGATTAAACATTGAAAATATTTAAGTTTCCTTTACTCACCATTACCATTAGTTTTGCAATAGGCATTATTGCAGAGTATTACTTGCAATGGCGTTTTTTAACTCTTATTGTTTCATTGTTTTTGTGTTTAGGGATTTTTTGTTTTCTATTTTGGAAAAGCAAAAAAGTGTTACTTCAAAATGTGAATTTTGGAATTACCACTTACCTACTCGCTTTTATTTTAGGAATGATGAGTTTTTATATTCATTCTGATTTAAATTCGAAGCAACATTACTCTAAAAAATCATTTGAAGAAACGAATTCAATTCGTGCAATCGTTTCAACTACATTAAAGCCAAATAAAAAACACAATAAATATTTTGTAATACTTTCACATTTTAATGATTCCATAGCTTCTGGTAAAATTTTACTTTATGTTCCGAAAAAAAATGATGAAACCTTACATTGTGGAAATGAAATTTGGATAAATAATACTGTTTATACGATTCCAAAAGCTTTCAATCCGTACCAATTTGATTATGCGAACTATTTAGAAAAGCAAAACGTTTTTCATCAGATTTACACGAATGAAAATCAAATTAAAATCATTCAAACACATAAAACGATTGATTTTTATATTGAAAATTTAAGAAACAATTTGAGTAAAAGTTTCGATATTCATCATTTTGAACCCAAAATCAAAGCGATTATTGACGCTTTAATTTTAGGGCAACGATTAGAATTAGACAAAGAAACCATTGCCGATTATTCAAATGCAGGTGTAATTCACATTTTAGCAATATCTGGACTTCATATTTCAATTATTTACTTCTTTATTGTTTTCTTGTTGAAACCTTTAAAAAGAGTCCGATTTGGCTCGGAAATTCAATTGTTAATCGTCTTGGGAATTTTATGGTTGTTTGCTTTGCTTACGGGTTTGCCAGCATCGGTAACAAGAGCAGTAACATTATTTAGTTTTATTAGTATTGGAAAATATTTTAACCAACCAAAAGCGATTTATAATGCTTTAGCCATTTCTGCTTTTTTAATTTTATTAGTAAAACCTAATTCTATTTTCGATATTGGCTTTCAATTAAGTTATGCAGCGGTTTTATCCATTGTACTATTTCAACCTTTTTATAAGAAATTTTATTTTACAGAGAATAAGATTGGCGTTTATTTTACTGATACTGTTTTGGTTTCTTTAGCCGCTCAAATTGGTGTTTTACCTTTGAGTTTGTATTATTTCAATCAATTACCAATACTATTTTTATTGGCAAATTTGGTTATTATTCCGCTTTCAACTGCAGTATTAATTGGCGGAATTATCATACTTTTCTTCAATTTTACTATTCCTGATTTTGCCATTTTCTTAGGAAAAATATTGGCTTTAATTATTGATTTCATGAATAAATACATTCATTGGATTGCTCAATTTAAAAGCGGAATTATTACAAATATATCCTTTTCTGTCTGGCTAACAATTATACTATATGTTGTAATTATTAGTTTTATTTATTGGTTATATCATTTCAAATCAAAAAACTTCAAGTATGTTTTACTGAGTGTATTTCTATTTCAGATGAGTTATTTTGGTATAAAATTTACAGAAAACAATACATCTGAACTTATTGTTTTAAATTCTAAATCGAGTGCGATTGCTATCAAACAAAATAACAACATAATTGCTTTTACAGATAATCCTGAAATAAATTTAGAAGCATTGAATCATTATAAAAGAGGCACATTTTCAGATTCATTACGAATTTTTCCAATGCGAAATGTGCTTTCTTTTAACGATAAAAGAATTTTAGTTGTTGATAGTGTTGGGATTTACAAGACATCAATTCGCCCAGAAATTATTATATTAACTCAAAATCCGAAGATTAATTTATCTCGATTAATTTCGGAAATTAAACCTAAACTTGTAATTGCGGATAAAAACAATTACAAAAATAATTGCAAACTTTGGGAAGCAACATGCAAAAAAGAAAAAATCCCTTTTCATGCTATTGCCGAAAAGGGATTCTATAGATTGAAATAATTCTTATTTTTTCTGAATAATCTGATTAGCTCCGTCAATCCAAACTTTTGGACCACCAGCAACATAACCCGAACTACCTAAAGCATTCAAATTTACTTTAGCTTCAGCCGTTTTTGCAGCACTTACAAACCAAACAGTTGGATATCCTCTAACTTGAAGCTGTTGTTGTAATTGAGCATTTTGCGATTTAACTTCTTCGGTTTGATTGTTTTTTCTTGGAAAATCCAATTCCACTAAAACAACGTTTTCTTTTGCCCATTTGATAAATTCTGGGGTTTTGAAAACTTCTTTTTGTAAACGGATACACCATCCACACCAATCTGAACCTGTGAAAAACAAAAACATAGGTTTGTTCTCTTTCATTGAAATTTCAGATGCCTTAGACATATCGGTATGCCAAGTTAATTCTTCTTGCGCTTGCATTGACATACTAGTCAAAGTTAAAAACGCTATTACTAAAATCTTCTTCATATTTTAAATTTTATAAAACAAAATTAATCAAATTAGATGCCAAATTTTATTTTTAGCGAACACCATGCATTAATTTTTTGATAATTGGTGACATTACAAACGAAAGTAAACCAACCACTAATGAAACAATAGCTAACATCCAGAAGAAATAACTTAATCCTTTTTCATCAGCAATTTTATCGATGTTTTCACCAAATTTAGCAGCTCCTTTCATACCAATTGCAACAGCCAAGTACCAAATACCAAACATCATTGCAATCATTCTTGCTGGCACTAATTTACTCACATAAGATAATCCTACTGGAGAAATACAAAGTTCTGCCATAGTAACAAAAAGATAAACTAAAATTAGGTAAATCATACTTACAGAAGCCGTTTTCGCGCCTGGTTCAATTCCGTCTGCACCAATAGCAACAGTAATCATTCCGATTGCTAAAAATACCATTCCTAAAGCATATTTCATATTTGCAGAAGGATTGTATTTACTTTCCCACCATTTTGAAAAAAGTGGCGCTAATGCAATAATATATAGTGAATTTAAAGAAGAAAACCATGAAGCAGGAACTTCTAATGAATCTTCAGAAAATTGATTGTTTAACATCCAAATTGCAATTCCCCAAATGATTACAAAACTTGAAGCTAATACTAAATTAGCCACAGCATATTTTGCAAAAGTTTGTTTGAATAACAATATTAAAACCCAAGTAATAATTCCTAATGGAACCACAACAATAGCTGCATTTACGATTTTAAAAATCATTCCAGCATTTCCTTCTAAAATTCTGTTAGTATAATCGTTTGCAAAAATGGTCAACGTTCCAGGAGATTGCTCAAAAATTGCCCAAAAGAAAATAGTTAAGAAAGCAAAAAAGGAAACCGCAATCATTTTTTCTTTAGTGATTTGCGAATAACTCATTATTCTATACACTAAAAGGAAAAGAAATAATAAGATAGCTACTAAAATGGTAAAATTATTACCTGACAATCCCATTACATTAAAATTAAAAACATCTAAAGCGCCGTTTGTGATAATTTTAGCAGGTTCAAAAACAATCCAAACCAATCCTAAAATAGTCATTAAACCAATTAAAGCCAATTGCCAAACAGGGAATGGATTTAATTTATCATTGTTTTCATCTGTTAATGCAACTTCTTTTTTTACTGGTTTTAAACCAATATCGCCAAAAATATTTTGAGATAACCAAAATTGAATTAATCCGAAAAGCATGAAAATACCTGCTAAACCGAATCCCCAATTCCAACCTACTTGTTCTCCAAGATATCCACAAAGTACAATTCCGAAGAATGCTCCCGAGTTTACTCCCATATAGAAAATGGTATACGCTCCGTCTTTCTTCTCTGGTCTATCTTTGTACATTTCAGACACAATTGAAGTCATATTTGGTTTAAAAAAACCGTTTCCAAAAACTAATAAAATTAATCCTGTGTAAATGAAAAAAGGTGTTTCTAAAGCCATGGAACCATGACCAAGCGTCATTAATAAAGCTCCAATAAGAACTGCCCATCTATATCCAATTTTTTTATCTGCAAAATAACCACCCATCATAGTTGAAAGATAAACAAGTCCTACATAAGAGCCAAAAAGAGCCATTGCTTGTTCGCGAGTCCAATCCCATCCACCGTTTAATGCAGTTGAAGTGAAGAACATCACCAAAAGAGCTCGCATTCCGTAGAATGAGAATCGTTCCCACATTTCGGTAAAAAACAGAACGAATAAACCACTTGGGTGACCTAAAACGGTGCTTTTAAAAAATTGATCGGTTGAGTTTTCTGTATTCATATGTTTAATTAGTTGTTTAGTTTATTTTACTTCTTGCATTAATTTTCTAACAATTGGTGAAATTGCAATTAGCACTACTCCAGCAACAACTGCATAAATTGCTAATTGCTGATATCCATCTGTATATGCCATTAATTTTTCAACTTTAGTTGCATTTTCATTTGCTTTAGCCATTCCAGCACCTAAAATTCCTGCTACATATTGACCATAAGCACTTGCTAAAAACCACATACCCATCATTACACCTTGTAGTTTTATAGGTGATAATTTTGTCATAATCGATAATCCAATTGGAGAAAGACATAATTCTCCAAAAGTAATTATTAAATATGCAATTGTGAAAACTTCTAACGATGTCATGCCTTCTGCATTTGCAAAAAAGCGTGTTGCATAAAAAACATAAAATGCAAAAGCTAAAAATAAAAACCCTAATCCAAATTTTACAACTGTGTTAGGTTCTATTTTTCTTTTACTCATCCATAACCATAAAAGCCCAATTATTGGAGCAAAAATAATTACAAATAAAGAATTTGATGCGTTATTAATTCCGTTTGGATCAAATTTTACACCTAAAATTTTATCATCTAAATTATTTGCAGCAAATAAACTTAATGAACCACCACTTTGTTCAAAAAATGCCCAAAACAAAACTGAAAAAATAATAAAAACTAAAGCCGCAATCAACTTCTTATTTTCTTGGAAAGAAAAATTTCGCATTTCATAAAACAAATACAACAATGTTAAAGGTCCTATTGTATACATAAAAATGTCTGTGTATTGTGGATTAGAAACCATTATCATAATTAATGGAATTGCTACAATTGTTCCAGCATAGGTCAAATACTCATATAACTTTCTCTTCGATTTTTCTATTCCCAACAAAGGAGAAACTCCAATTGTTGATAAACTTTTTTGAGTAAATACAAAAGTTACTAAGCTTATTATCATTACAATGCCTGCTAATCCAAAGGCTAAATTCCATGAATAACTTTTCCCTATGTAAACACAAGCATAACCACCTAATAATGCTCCAACATTAATTCCAGAGTAGAATAGTGAAAAACCCGCATCTCTTCTTGAATCGTTATTTTTATATAATGCACCAACCATCGTTGAAATATTTGGTTTAAAAAAACCAGTCCCAATAACAGTAAATGATATACCTAAAAAGAAAAATTGGTGTGGATCAAAAGCCAAAATTGCACTCCCTATAATCATCATGATTCCACCCCAAAAAAGCGATTTTCTATAACCTAATAATTTATCAGCAAATAAACCACCAATAAAAGTAAAAGCATATACAAACGCTTGTGTTGCTCCATACTGTAAATTTGCAACGTCTTCTTTCATCAATAGCTGATCAACCATAAAGAATGTTAACATTCCTCTCATTCCATAGAAACAAAAACGTTCCCACATTTCACTAAAAAATAAATACCAAAGTTGTTTTGGATATTTACCCTCAAAATTTTGAATTTCTTCAACTGATTTTGGTTCGTATATTGCCATAATTATAATTTCTCTTTAATAAAATTCGTCATTTTTGTGTACAATTGTAAGCGTGTTTTTCCGCCGTAAATTCCGTGGTTTTTATCTGGATAAATTGCCCAATCAAATTGTTTGTTAGCTTGAACTAATGCTTCAACCATTTTCATTGTATTTTGAACATGAACGTTATCATCGGCAGTTCCATGAACTAATAAAAAGTTTCCTTTTAATTTACTTACGTGATTGATTGGCGAATTGTTATCGTAACCACTTGCGTTTTCTTGAGGAGTTTGCATATAACGCTCTGTGTAAATACTATCGTAATATCTCCAAGATGTAACTGGAGCTACTGCAATTGCCATTTTGAATACATCAGCTCCTTGGAACAAACAGTTTGACGACATGAATCCGCCATAACTCCATCCAAAAACCCCAATTCTTGAAGCGTCAACGTAATTGTATTTTCCAATTACTTTTGCCGCATCGATTTGATCTTCTACTTCATATTTTCCTAATTCTTTTTGTGTGCATTTTTTGAAAGCAGATCCTTTAAAACCTGTTCCTCTTCCATCCACACAAGCTACAATGTAACCTTGTTGTGCTAACATCATAAACCAATAATCATTAGTTGCGTTCCAAGTGTTTGCAACTTGTTGTGAACCTGGACCTGAATATTGAAACATAAAAACTGGATATTTCTTAGTAGCATCAAAGTTTTTCGGTTTAATCATCCAAGCGTTTAATTGGTGTCCTTTTTCTGTAGTTAATACAAAGAACTCTTTTGGAGTTACATCATATTTTGCCAATTTAGTTTCAACTGCTTCATTAGAAACTATTGTTTTAACAACTGCTCCTGTTTTTGAATCGTTTAAAGTGTAAGTTGGTGATGAAGTAACACTTGAATACGTATTGATAAAGAATTGGAAATTCGGGCTGAATGTTGCTGAATTAGTTCCTTTTTTAGAAGACAATCTCACTTTTGATTTTCCGTCTACTTTAATAGCATAAACGTCTCTGTTGATAGAACCATTTTCTACCGATTGATAATAAACCATTCCAGATTTTTCATCAAATCCGTAATAATTAGTTACTTCCCACTTTCCAGAAGTAATTTGTTTTTTTAATTTACCAGCTCTGTCGTAGTGGTAAATATGATTGAAACCATCTTTTTCTGATGTCCAAATGAAACTATTGTCTTTTAAAAAAGTTAAGTTATCAGTAACATCAACATAAGCCGCGTCTTTTTCGTTTAAAACAATTTTTGTAGTTCCTGCGTTAGCATCTACAAAGTGTAAGTCTAAATTGTTTTGGTGACGATTCATTACTTGAACGCTTAAAGTAGCCGCATCATTCGTCCATTTGATTCTTGGAATATAAAAATCTTTATAATCTCCCAAGTTGATTTTCTTAGTAGTTCCCGATTTTAAATCAAAAATATATAAAGAAACAATTGCGTTTTTCTCACCCGCTTTTGGATATTTGAAAACGGTTTGTGTTGGATACAATCCTTCGTTGTACATATCCATTGAAAACTCAGGAACTTCGGTTTCATCAAATTTGATGTATGCAATTTTTGTTCCTGTAACATTCCAATCATAAGCTTTTACAAATGCAAATTCTTCTTCATAAACCCAATCCGTAATACCATTAATGATTTTGTTCTTTTTACCATCATTAGTAATTTGAATACTTGCTCTCGATACTAAATCATAGACATATAAGTTATTTTCAAAAGCATATCCAATTTTAGTTCCATCAGCAGAAAAAGTAGGCTCTTGAACTTGGTTACTTGTAAATTTGCTTACTTTTTTTGAAGCAATATCATACACAAAATAATCTGCTGTAAATGAATGGCGAAAAATAGGATTTGAATTAGTTGCAATCAATATTTTTTTCTCATTTGAATCAAATGAATAACTATCGATTGATGCTACTTCCGAATGATTTTTAGTATCAAAAAGGGTACCTACTTTTTCTAAAGTTGCAAAATCATACAAATCGATTTGAAAACTTTTAGTTGCTTTGTCAAAATTTAAGATTGAATATTGATTAGTATTCTTCATTGCAGTTAATTCGTCCATTCCTTTGGTACGGAAGGCTCCATCCCAAATTTCTTCTAATGTGATTTTCTGTTGAGCTATAACTGATAATGAGGTTAATAGAAGAAATAACAATAGTAAACTAATTTTTTTCATGAAAATATTTGCTTTTAAAGACCCCAATTTTAGTGAAAAATTATCAAATGACCATAATTTTAGATTCATTTAATTAAGTTTTTGATTTATAAAAAATAATTAACTACATTCATGATGGTAATTTGAAATTCTTTATAGGGTAATTTTACCCCATACAAAATATTTATCTGTATGTATTTCTGATTCTTTTTCGCTATTAAAATATTAGCCATAATAAAATGGGTAAACAACATTCATAATTAATCCAATTAGTATCTTTGCTACTTATTTGAACATTACAATTGCTATGACTCAAAACGTAAAAGGATTTTCAAAACTTTCTAAAGAAGAAAAAATCAACTGGATTACAAATAATTATTTTATCAATCCATTAAAAGCTAAAGAAAGTCTAAAAAAATATTGGAATTTAGACGAAAATTTACAAAAACTTCATGACGAATTTATCGAAAACACACTTACCAATTTCTATTTACCTTATGGTGTAGCTCCTAATTTCATCATCAATGGAAAAAGCTATACAATTCCTATGGCTATTGAGGAAAGTTCGGTAGTTGCTGCGGCTTCAAAAGCAGCAAGATTTTGGGGCGAACGCGGTGGTTTTAAAACAACCATCATTAATACTGAAAAAAATGGTCAAGTACATTTCCTTTTTAAGGGTAATACCGAAAAACTAATCGATTTTTTCAACGAAATAAAACCACATTTTTTTTTAGATACAAATCAAATAACAAAAAACATGCAAAAGCGTGGTGGTGGAATTTTAGATATCCAATTACGAGATAAGACTTCGGAAGTTGCTAATTACTTTCAACTTCATGTTACTTTTAATACAAAAGACAGCATGGGTGCGAATTTTATTAACACCTGTTTAGAACAATTTGCAAAAACATTAGAAGTACAAGCCAATAACTATAACGAATTTTCTCCTGAAGAAAAAAACGTGCAAATAATTATGAGTATTTTAAGTAACTATGTGCCAAATTGTGTTGTTAGAGCCGAGGTTTCTTGTCCGATTGAACAACTTTCAGAATCGGCAAGTATCGATTCCAACGAATTTGCTCAAAAATTTGCAACTGCGGTTAAAATAGCAGAAATTGAACCTTATCGAGCTGTAACGCACAACAAAGGAATTATGAACGGAATCGACGCTGTAGTTTTAGCCACAGGAAATGATTTTAGAGCTATTGAAGCCGGAATTCACGCCTATGCAAGTAAATCTGGGCAATATTCCAGTTTATCCCATGTTAAAATCGAAAACGGAATTTTCACTTTTTGGCTAGACGTTCCCTTGTCTTTGGGAACAGTTGGAGGCTTAACTTCGTTACATCCATTAGTGAAATTTTCTATGGAATTATTACAAAAACCATCGGCAGAAGAATTAATGCAAATAGTAGCTGCTGTAGGTTTAGCACAAAATTTCGCGGCTTTACGTTCGTTAACCACAACCGGAATTCAGCAAGGTCACATGAAAATGCACTTGATGAATATTTTAAACCAACATCAGGCAACAAAAGAAGAAAAAATTAAAGTTTTGGACTATTTCAAAGACACTACAGTTTCACACAGTTTAGTAATTAACTATTTAGAAAAAATAAGAAGTTAATGAAAAATCAAACGTTTTACAGCAACGGAAAACTACTGCTCACAGGCGAATATGTTGTGCTCGATGGCGCAAAAGCATTAGCAGTTCCTACACGTTTTGGACAAAATCTCATCGTAAAGAAAGGAAACAATCAACAAATCAATTGGATTAGTTTTGATTCCGATGAAAGTATTTGGTTTCAAGACACCATTACATTTTCTGATATCAAAAACAAACACCTTCAAGAAAATAATCATTCTGTAAAAAACACTTTAATAGAAATTTTACATCAAGCATTCATTCAAAATAACGCTTTTTTAAACGAAGAAGGTTACGAAATAGAAACGCATTTAACATTTCCACAAATTTGGGGTTTAGGAACTTCTTCTACCCTAATTAACAACATCGGACAATGGTTACAAATTAATGCGTTTGAATTATTAAACAAAAGTTTTGGCGGAAGCGGTTATGATGTGGCGTGTGCACAAACCAATTCGCCAATTATCTACCAATTAGAGAATGAAGTTCCACATTTTAAAACAGTCCATTTTAATCCAAAATTTAAAGAAAACATTCATTTTGTTTATCTGAATCAGAAACAAAGTAGTAAATCGGCAATTTCAAACTATTTAACGCAACGTCATAAAGTCAACAAAGTAATTTCAAAAATAAACGCTATTACATATGAAGCCATTGATTGCAAAGAAGAAAAGGAATTTGCTAAATTAATGGAACAACACGAAATTATCATGAGCGATGTGTTAGAAAAAAAAACCGTTCAAGAAAATTTATTTCCCGATTTTAAAGGCGTTGTTAAAAGTTTAGGTGCTTGGGGAGGCGATTTTGTAATGGTACTTTCTAAAGAAAATCCTACAGCATATTTTATCAAAAATGGCTACCCAGTTGTACTTTCTTATGATGAAATGATTTTATAAACTCATTTTACAAACCAATATAAAACAAAAAATCCCGACAATGTCAGGATTTAAGTGGTACCTCCATTACCGTTTTTACCCAAAATCATAATTTTGAACAATCTAAACTTTTAACTCAAACCTCTTAAAAAGTCAATAAATATAAGGCTTTAAAAAATTTTTATTGTTTGGATAGTATCGATTTAATTTGTATATATTTTGATTTTTGGTACTCATTTCTTCGGTTTATAATTGCCATTTTCTTTAATCGTTCACGTTCTTTTAAAATTAATTCACCTCTTCCAAAATACACCTTTGCTGGAGTTAAGTT